>FWPU01000422.1_pt1 | contig 136424 bp, 152 predicted proteins | sample 2228361 | NCBI WGS metagenome assembly FWPU01 (sample SAMEA103939777, study PRJEB20133) | metagenome | reverse complement strand
CCACGTCCACGGACGGGTCAGACGGCAGCGGCGCGACGCCGCGCGGTCTTCGCGGCCGCGGCCGCGCGCCCCGATGCCCGCCCGCCGGCCGGCCGGGTGCGCGCCAGGGGCCCGAGGGGTTCCTCGCCCAGCTCGCGGCCGGCGGTCTCGAGGTACTCGAGGAACGTGCGCGCGACCACCGAGGGCTGCTTGCCGGCGGGCCAGGCGACGTACCAGTGCCGCCGGATGGGGAAGTGCTCGACGTCGAGGATGGCGAGCCCGCCCATGGCGGCGTCGAGCGCGAGCGTGTGGCGCGAGAGCACCGAGAGGCCGAGCCCGCCCACGATCGCCTGCTTGATCGCCTCGTTGCTGCCGAGCTCCATGCGGATGTTGAGCGCAAGCCCGTGGTCCGCGAGCAGCCGCTCGAACGCCGCGCGCGTCCCGGAGCCCGGCTCGCGCACCAGGAACGGCTCCTGCACCAGCCGCTCGAGCGGGATGCGGCGCCGCCCCGCGAGCGGATGGTTCGCCGGTGCGAGCACGACCAGCGGGTTCTCGAGGAACGCGCGGTACTCCACGTCCAGGTCCTCGGGCGGCTGGCCGATGATGTAGAGGTCATCGAGGTTCTCCGCCAGCCGTTCGAGCACGCGCTCGCGGTTCGTCACCTTGAGCGCCAGGTCGATCCCCGGGTAGCGCTGGCAGAACGGTCCGAGCAGGCGCGGAGCGAAGTACTTCGCGGTGGTGACCACGGCCAGGCGCAGGTGGCCCTGCTTGAGGCCCTTCATCTCCGCGATGGTCATCTCGAAGCGCGACAGGCGCTCGAAGATCTCGCGGCAGGTGTCGCGCAACTCGCGCCCGGCGTCGGTCAAAAAGATGCGCTTGCCGACCTGCTCGAGCAGCGGCAGGCCGACGGCGTCCGTGAGCTTCTTGATCTGCATCGAGACCGTGGGCTGGGTGAGGTACAGCTCCTCGGCCGCGCGGGTGAAGCTGCCGTGGCGCGCGATCGCCTCGAACACCTTGAGCTGGCGGAAGGTCGTGTGACGCATGCGTCGGCCTCCGGGAAAATATGTATATATTTTAATCTATCATATTCATAGAAAAGATTGACTGTTATTGATGGTTCTCCTGGGCCAAGATTCGGGCACCGCGGGCGCTCCGGGAGGGCCGGGCGCCACATACGGCGGCTACGCGCTATCAGAGGAGGGCTACAGCAATGGGCAAATCCGAGACGATCAAGGACGCCAAGGAGCGCTACAAGTCCGGCGTCATCCCGTACAAAAAGATGGGCTATTGGGAGCCCGACTACCAGCCCAAAGAAACCGACGTGATCGCGCTGTTCCGCATCACGCCACAGCAAGGCGTGGAGCCCGAGGAGGCCGCAGCCGCGGTCGCGGGCGAGTCCTCGACGGCGACCTGGACGGTGGTGTGGACCGATCGCCTCACGGCCTGCGAGCTCTACCGTGCCAAGGCCTACCGCGTGGACCCGGTGCCGAACCGCCCCGGGGAGTACTTCGCCTACATCGCCTATGATCTCGACCTCTTCGAGGAAGGCTCGATCGCCAACCTCACCGCCTCGATCATCGGCAACGTCTTCGGGTTCAAGGCGGTCAAGGCGCTGCGGCTCGAGGACATGCGCATCCCGGTGGCGTATCTCAAGACCTTCCAGGGGCCGCCGACCGGCATCGTGGTCGAGCGCGAGCGCCTCGACAAGTTCGGCCGCCCGCTGCTCGGCGCGACCGTGAAGCCCAAGCTCGGGCTCTCGGGCCGCAACTACGGGCGCGTGGTGTACGAGGCCTTGAAGGGCGGCCTCGACTTCACCAAGGACGACGAGAACATCAACAGCCAGCCCTTCATGCACTGGCGCGACCGGTTCCTCTACGTCATGGAAGCGGTCAACAAGGCGGCTGCGGCCACCGGCGAGGTCAAGGGCAGCTACCTCAACGTGACCGCCGGCACCATGGAGGACATGTACGAGCGCGCCGAGTTCGCGAAGGAGCTGGGCTCGGTCATCATCATGATCGACCTCGTCGTCGGCTACACGGCGATCCAGTCCATGGCCAAGTGGGCGCGCAGGAACAACATGATCCTGCACCTGCACCGCGCGGGCCACGGCACCTACACGCGCCAGAAGAACCACGGCATCTCGTTCCGCGTGATCGCCAAGTGGATGCGCATGGCGGGGGTGGACCATATTCACGCCGGCACGGTGGTCGGCAAGCTCGAGGGCGACCCGAACACCGTGCAGGGCATTTACAACGTCCTGCGCGAGCCGCACAACGAGGTGGACCTGGCGCGCGGGATCTTCTTCGACCAGCCGTGGGCCAGCCTGCGCAAGGTCATGCCGGTGGCCTCGGGCGGCATCCACGCCGGCCAGATGCACCAGCTCCTGCACTACCTCGGGGAGGACGTGGTGCTGCAGTTCGGCGGCGGCACGATCGGGCACCCGATGGGCATCGCCGCGGGCGCGACTGCCAACCGCGTGGCGCTCGAGGCCATGATCCAGGCGCGCAACGAGGGCCGCGACTACCTGAAGGAGGGCCCGCAGATCCTGGAAAGGGCGGCGAAGCAGTGCCAGCCGCTCAAGGCCGCCCTCGAGGTGTGGAAGGACATCACGTTCAACTACGAGTCGACCGACACGCCGGACTTCGTGCCGACGGCGACGGCGAGCAGCTGAGGAGGAAGGATCATGCGCATCACCCAAGGGCAGTTCTCGTTCCTGCCGGACCTCACGGACGAGCAGATCCTGGCGCAGATCAACTACGCGCTGAAGAACGGCTGGGCGGTCAACGTGGAGTTCACCGACGACCCGCATCCGCGCAACACGTACTGGGAGATGTGGGGCCTGCCGATGTTCGACCTGAAGGACCCGGCGGGCATCCTGTACGAGGTGAACGCCTGCCGCAAGGCGTACCCCAACCACTACGTGCGCGTCACGGCGTTCGACTCGACGCGCGGCTGGGAGACGCCACGGATGTCGTTCATCGTCAACCGGCCCAAGGAGGAGCCCGGCTTCCGGCTCGAGCGCCAGGAGTCTGACGGGCGCAACATCCGCTACACGCTGCATCCGTACTCGGCCGACCGGCCGGAAGGCGAGCGCTACACGTAGCGGCCCGGGCCCGCGGGGCCCGCACCGGAACCCGACGCAGGCATGAGCAGCGTTCTCATTTCTCTCGCCGAAGGCTTCGAGGAGCTCGAGGTGGTCGCGGTGGTCGACGTGCTGCGGCGCGCCGGCATCGAGACCGTCGTGGCCGGGCTCGCGGAAGGTCCGGTGAAGGCCTCGCGCGGCACGGTGCTCGTGCCGGACGCCGCGCTCGATGCCGTGATGGAGCGCGAGTTCGATATGATCGTGCTGCCGGGCGGCATGCCGGGCGTGAAGCACCTGCGCGCCGATCCGCGCATCCGCCGCCTGCTCGAGCGCACGCGCGCGGCCGGCCGCTACACCGCGGCCATCTGCGCGGCGCCCACCCTCCTTGCCGATTTCGGTATGCTGGAGGGGCGGCAGGCGACCAGCAATCCCAAGTTCAAGGATCAGGTGGCGGTCGCCTTCGGGGTGCGCTATCGCGAGGACCCGGTGGTCGTGGACGGCCGGCTCGTCACCTCGCGCGGGCCGGGCACGGCGATGCTGTTCGCCCTGCAGCTCGTCGAAACCCTGCTCGGCCGGGCGAAGCGCGACGAGGTCGAGCAGGGCCTGGTCATGCCGGCCGCTTGAATCGAGGAGGCATCATGGCGAAGGAGCACATGCGGCCGGCGAGCTCGTCGGAGGGCGGAGGTGGTCCGCCCCAGGTCGTCGACATGGAGGCGGAGTTCCGCGCCTCCAACGTGCAGGAGGTGCTCGACAAGCTCGACCGCGAGCTCGTCGGGCTCGCGCCGGTCAAGACGCGCATCCGCGAAATCGCGGCGCTGCTGCTGGTCGACCGGCTGCGGCGCAAGTTCGAGCTGAGCTCGCAGACGCCCACCCTGCACATGAGCTTCACGGGCAACCCCGGGACGGGGAAGACCACGGTGGCGCTGCGCATGGCCGAGATCCTGCACCGGCTCGGCTACGTCCGCCAGGGGCACCTGGTGTCGGTGACGCGCGACGACCTGGTCGGCCAGTACATCGGCCACACCGCGCCCAAGACCAAGGAGGTCATCAAGAAGGCGATGGGCGGGGTGCTGTTCATCGACGAGGCGTACTACCTCTACCGTCCCGAGAACGAGCGCGACTACGGGCAGGAATCCATCGAGATCCTGCTGCAGGTGATGGAGAACAACCGCGAGGACCTGGTGGTGATCCTCGCGGGCTACAAGGACAAGATGGACCGCTTCTTCCAGAGCAACCCGGGGATGCGCTCGCGCATCGCGCACCACATCGACTTCCCGGACTACACGCGCGAGGAACTGCTCGCGATCGCGAAGCTCATGCTCGCGGAGCAGAACTACCGGTTCAGCCCGGCGGCCGAGCGCGCGTTCGCCGAGTACATCGACCTGCGCATGCGCCTGCCGCACTTCGCCAACGCGCGCTCGATCCGCAACGCGCTCGACCGCTCGCGCCTGCGCCAGGCGAACCGCCTGTTCATGGCGCGCGGCCGGCCGCTCACGCGCGAGGATCTGATGACCCTCGAGGAGGAGGACGTGCGCGCGAGCCGCGTCTTCCGCGAGGGCCGCCCCGACGGCAACGGCGCTCCGGCGGAGGCGGCCTGGGGCGGGGGATAGGGCCGGCATGGAGGGCCGCGCGACGCGCCTGTTCTGTTGCGGCGGCTGCCGAAGCGCATCGACGCCGCCTGTTTCAACCGGCTGCGGCTCGCCGTGCTACGCCACCCGGGGCCGCTGCGCCTGCCGCTCGCCGGGCTGCGGGGCCTCGAGGCCGTCCTCGACGAGCACGCCTGGGTGTGCGTCGATACCCTGAATGGCGCGCGCCCCTGCTCGCCTGGCGCGGCTTCGCGCTTGCGCGCGAGGCGCTGCACGACCCCGTCCCCTGCGGGTTACGCTTGTATCACGCTCACGCCGGATTGATCATGGGCCCGGCGCTCGAGGCCCTCGGCCGGGCGGTGCGGACGTACCTGGCCGGGCAGGGTGTGCGCCCGCGGATCTGACGGAGGACGAGCCATGGCACTGGTTGACATGCGCGATATGCTCGAGCATGCCTACGCCCATCGCTACGCAGTCGGTGCTTATGATCTTGTGGATCTTGCGTTTCTTGAGGCGATCGTCCAGGGTGCGGAGCGCAGCCGCGCACCGGTGATTTTGAGCCTCGCCGAATCGCACTTCGAGCACTACGACTTCGAGCTCGCCATGGCCGCGACCGTGGTCGCCGCGCGCCGGGCCACCGTGCCGGTTGCGATTCATCTCGACCACGGGGCCTCGCTCGAATCCGCGGTGCGCGCCATCCGTCTCGGCTGCAATGGAGTGATGGTGGACGCCTCCGGCCATCCGCTCGAGGAGAACATCGCGCGCACACGCGCGGTTGTGGAGATGGCGCATGCCTGCGGCGTGCCGGTCGAGGGCGAGCTCGGCTACGTCGCCGGGGTGGAGGGCGAGGATGCTGAAAAGCATCCCGGCGAGATCGTCTACACCGCTCCCGAGGAGGCCACCGAGTTTGTTGCGCGCACGGGGGTGGATTTCCTGGCCGTCTCGATCGGCACCGTGCACGGCCGGCTGCGCGGGCTAGCCCAGCTCGACATCGAGCGGCTTGCGCGCATCAATCAGGCGCTCGGTATCCCGCTTGTGATCCACGGCGGCACCGGGCTTGGCGACGAGCAGTACCGTTTGCTCGTCGAAAACGGTGTGGCCAAGATCAATTACTACACGGCACTCGCCGATGCCGCCGGCGCGAGCATCCGCGCGCGCGCCGAGGCCGACTCGCGCGCGAGCTACACGGGGCTCATGAGCGACGTGCGTGCGGCGGTGCGTGCCGAGGTCGAGCGCGTCAACCACATTTTCGGCGCGGCCGGGCGCGCCGAGGCAGTGGCAACGCACTGCCGGCCATGGAGCGAGGTCGAGCACGTGATCCTCTACAACGCGGACACCTCTGACGATGCGGTGTGCGCCATGATGGCGCGCGGACGTGCGCAGCTCGGCCGCATCCCGGGCGTACGTCGGGTGTTTACCGGCAGCGCCGTGCAGCGCGAGGCGCGCTACCGCTACTGTTGGCTGGTGCGCTTCGCCTCACCGGCGGTAATCGAGAGCTACCGCGTACATCCCGACCACGTGGCGTTCGCCGACGGCCAGTTCCGGCCGCTTGCGCGCGATCGCCTGAGCATAGACTACCGCTCGGTCGAGGAGGCGTTCACCGCTGCCGTGGCAGAGCGCTGCGACCCGGCCCGCGGGCAGGATTAAGATCACGCCACATCCCGGCACGGATACCGTTCGCCGCCTCGTCTGTGCCATCCCCGGCATTGACAACGCGCGGATCCCCCAGCGCTCGGGCGCGCTACGGTATCTCGCCGCGCGTCATCGGACCCATAGTCGTCGCCCTCGGTGCGCGCTGCCCCCGCGCGCGCAACAACGTGGTCGGCTGCAACCCCTGCTGCAATTTTGCGATCCTCGGTCTCGCCGCCTTGCCCACGCACTTGAGATGGCCTCGCAGTCTCAATCGCGCGCGAAGAAACCACGATGCGCGCAACGCCCCTGCCCCACCGACACACACCCAAACGCCACGCCTTGACGTGGCGTTTGCAAGTTATGATTTACCACCTTAGCCCAGGGAGGGGTACCTGTCGCGCCGCAAGGAGCGGGCCTCTTTGACTATGAGAGTCAGTTGGGGCACAAAACAGGCCAGTCCCACGCACACCCATTACGGGTTACGCTGATCGGCACCAGGGATGTATCGTTGCAAAGCGAGAAGGCGATCCGCGGACGATCATGACGGCGACCCAGTGCCTGTTTCGCATGACGGTCGGGGGAGTCACGATCCGGCTCGAGTCGTGGTCGGCGGCACTTGCCGCGCTAGAAAACGACTGGCTCGCGCTCGAGGCGCGCGCTCTCGAACCGAACGCCTTGCTCTGCCCGCTTTTCATGGTGCCGGCGGCGCGCCATCTCGTTTCGCCGTACCGTGCCCCTGGCTGCTGACGGTGCGGCGTGACGGTCTGCTTGCAGAAGAACCATTGCAATTGCGCGGACTCGTGCGGTTGTGCGCACCGAACCGTTACTATCCGCTGCCGCATCTGGCTTCTTGGCGCTCGCCACACAGCCATCTCGATGGCCTGCATGTTGACCGCGGCGAGGCCGAACAGGCACTCGCCGGCCAGTTCGCTTTCCTCGCCACGTCGTGCAACCCTGGTGCGGATTCGTTTTTCAGGAAAAGCAGGAAGATGAAATATTCGAGCGCGTCTTGGCACGCTCCGCGCTCGCTGTCGGGCGCTTGGGCGGGGATAGCCGGGCGCGTTGGCTGCGTGCTCGACTCGTGCCACAGCAGCTTTCGGCCGAGACGTCGCCTTGGAGCGGCCGCGAAGAACGGGAATATCGCAGGTTGTGGCGACGGCTCAGCGAACTGGGCGAACTGCGCTGGCGAATCGTTCCGGCCCCGTCCGTCGGTTCGCAGCAGGTGGACGATTTTCTGCGGCTCGAGGATCAAGGCCGAAGGCACGACGAGGCGACATCCTTGCGTGCGCAGCCAAGACACAGGCATTTTTCCGGGAAATGGTGAAAGGGTTCCGTCGTGTCGGACGAATATTTTTTGCGAGCCGGCGCTCGAGGGACGGGTCATCGTCTTGGCGAGTTATCTGCTCTCGCAGGATGCCGGATCCGCATTCAAGATCGGCTGGGACGTCCGCTATGCGAAATACGCGCCGGGCATCCTAAACGAGGTCGAATTCGTGCGCCAGGCCGGCCGCCGATTCCCGCATTTGCGCTACATTGAGAGCGGTCCCACAGCCGGGTTCGTTTATCGAGCGTATCTGGCCGCAGCGGGCGGGGCTCGAAGATGGGGTGCTCGTGGCAGAACGGACCGCACACGCGCTGCTTTTGGCCTAGAGGACGGCACGCCGGTTGCTGCGCGCCTGGCGTGTGCGCCTCACCGTTCCCTTCGCCCAGTATTGATAGGTTTTGCCGAAGAGGCGCAGGCTCGCTAGATACTTGCGCAGTGGCCGCTCGACGGTGCGCCGGTACTGGCGCCAAGCGAGCTGGTCGTGTCGAAAATGCAGATATTCTCGCCTTGCTTGCTCTCCTACGAGGGTCACGCCAATCATGGGTCTGGTCTGGCAAGTTGCATGCCGCAATAATCCGCGTAGGCAAGCATCGGGATGTTGACGCCGCAGACAGCGGCAAAGAGATTCCATTGGCTGAGTTGGGCGTTGATCTCGAGCAGCCGGAATTCGCCGCTTCGCACATCGCGTTTGAAATTCATGTTCGCAATTTCCGTATAACCGATGTCGCGCAAGATCGCGAGTTTGAGAGCGGCGAGGTCTTCATGCCGGCAGGAACGGGCATAGCAGCCGCTGCCGGCGTGCGCGGCGGGCCTGTCAGCAACACGGTCTTCGGCACTGGCCAGCGGTGGTACTTGGCGAGTGTCGAAAAGCGTGATCTGTCGAGCAGCTGTGCGACGAGGGTCGGTGGCGGGGTCGGCAGATGGAATCTCACTGCGCGCAAGTGGTCATGGTACTGCGCCACAAACGCCAGTTCAGGGTCGGCGGTGGGGGAAAAGGACAGGCCCGCTGCCGAAGCGGCGTGCGAAGTCCGTCAGGCGCTCGAAGACCGCCGGGAGATCGCTCGCAAAGCCGCAAGCCTCAAGCCACAGATACCGGCGGCAGTAGCGCGACACCGATGCGGGAGTGCGGCGGGCCTCGCTCATTACCGCGACCGGGATCCCTTCCCGCCCGAGGGCGCGTACGGCGTTAAGCACGCCCTCGGGTGCACCCTTGCAGGACAAGACGACCGCCCACGGTAGGCAGGAAGCGGAGATGGTATGTGCACAGTCTAGCGCGCGGTTTGACTTCGTGCCTGGTTCGGGCAATCACTCGTGTACTGCGTGCGCGGGTGAGTGCGATCGCGTATAAAAAGGCGCCCGCCTTTGTCGTTCGGGGCTCAGTGCTCTCTCTCGGTGCGCTATGCATCAATGGTCGTGGGCCCGTGCAAAGCGTGCTGCGCTGAGAAATGCTCATGCCTCAATAAGGGTGCGTGTTGATAGTCTTCGCGTGCGCACCCTAGCTGCTAACATGCCTTCGGGTTTTAGACTGCGCGCACGTCTGGCAGAAGCACGGCCTTCACTGGAAGGCCGAATCGCGAAAGGAACTGGATCTCGCCCACCCACCAGTGAGGTGCCGTATTACGCCATGGATGTCGAAGGGCTGTTGCGTGCGTTCGGTACAGATCCGCGACAAGGCCTGTCCACCAAGAGGGCAAGGCCGAGCAGGCACTGGCCGCAATTCGGCGCATGCACTCGCACAAGGCGGCGGTGTTGCGCAACAGACGCGTCGTCACGCCGGCCGCCGAAGCACTGGTGCCGGCTGATGTCGTGCTGGTGCAGGCTGGCGACCGTATTTTCGCCGATCTGCGGCTGCGCGTCGACGTAATCCCGTTCGAATCCGAGCGTCGTTACATGGCGACACTGCATCACGATTACGCAAGTCACGACTCCGTGTACCTCAAAGGGGCGCCGCAACGTGTGCTCGAGATGTGCCACTTCGAACGCGCAACCGGCGAGGACCGCCCGCTCGATTGCGGGGCACTGGCAGGCGCGGGTCGAGGAGCGCGCTGCGCGCGGCTAACGCATGCTCTCGGTGGCGTTTCGCGCCGCCGACTGCGCGCAGCGCGCGCTGCGTTTCGAGGATGTGAAGGGCGGACTCACCCTGCTCGGGCTCTTCGGCATAACGGATCCGCCGCGCGCGAGGAGGCGATCGGGGCGGTCGCCGCCTGCAAGCGCGCCGGGATCCGGGTCAAGATGATCACCGGTGACCACAAGGCGACCGCAGTGGCGATCGCGCGTGCGCTTGGAATCGGCGCGAATGGTCTTGCGCTCAGCGGTCCCGAGCGCGAGCGCCTGGACGACGCCGCGCTCAAGGAGACCGCCGTCAAGACGGACGTGTACGCACGCATCAGTCCCAAGCACAAACTCAGGCTGGTGCGCGCGCTCGAGTCACGCGGCGAGATCGTGGCCATGACTCGCAACGGCGTCAACGACGCTCCGGCACTTATAGTTCGCCGACGTCGGCATCGCCATGGGTGTCAGCGGCACTAAGGTCGCCAAGGAGGCGGCCGAGATCGTGCTCGCCGACGACAACTTCGCCTCGATTGCCAACGCCGTCGAGGAAGGGCGCACGGTCTGCGATAACCTGCGCAAAATGATCCTGTTCATCCTGCCCACTAACGGCGGCAAGGCCGGCACGATCCTGGCCGCGATCGTGCTCGGTATGGCGCTGCCGATCCTGCCGGTGCAGATCCTGTGGGTGAACATGATCACCGCCGTCACACTCGCGCTTGCGCTCGTCTTTGAACCGACCGATCCTGGCGTCATGCCCCGCCCGCCACGCCCGCCCGCCGCGCCGATCTTTCCGGAAGATTTCCTGGGGCGGACGCTGTTCGTCTCGGCACTATTTGGTCGCCGAAGCCTTCGGCATGTTCCTGTGGATGCAGGGCCGGGGCGCGTGGACGTCGAGACCGCGCGCACAGCGGCGGTCAACCCGCTTGTGCTGTTCGAGGCAGCCCACCTGCTCAATTCGCGTTTTCTGCTCGATGCCGTCCGGCCACGGCATGCGTTCGCCGGCAACCCCTTAATCGGGCTTGCCATCGTGCTGGTGATCGGCGCGCAACTGCTCTACACCTACGCCCCGTTCATGCACGTGCTTTTCCAAAGCGCTGCGCTCGACGCTGAGACCTGGGTACGGATCGTGTTGATCGCGTTTTCGATCTATGTCATCGTCGAAGTGGAAAAGGCGCTGACGCGCCGCGCAGGTTGGCGCGTATGTTAAGTCGCCAGTGGGCCGGGCGGTCAAGGGCAAGCGGGTATGCTTCTGCCGCCGGTCGACAACACAAATGGTGCAGGGATGTCGCAATCACGGACCTAAGGGAGAAACGGGGGGAATGCGCGAAACGCTTTTCGAGTCCAGCCTGAAGGGCTTGAGATTGCGGCACCGCGGCAAGGTGCGCGACATCTACGACGTGGACGACCGGCACATGCTGATTGTCGCGACCGATCGGCTTTCGGCCTTCGATGTGGTGCTGCCCGACCCGATTCCTGGCAAGGGCGTGGTGCTCACCCGGCTGTCCAATTTCTGGTTCGCGCGCACACGTCATATCGTTCCCAACCACCTCGCCGACATCCCGCTGGATAAAGCGCTGCCGGATGCGGCCGAGCGGCGTGCGGTCGAGGAGCGCGCCGTGGTGGTGCGCCGCATGCACCGGCTTCCGATCGAGGCAATCGTGCGCGGCTACCTCGCAGGCTCGGGCTGGAGGGAATATCGCCGCAGCGGGACAGTGTGCGGCATTCGGCTTCCCTCCGGATTGCGCGAAGCAGAAAGGCTGCCCGAGCCGATCTTCACCCCTTCGACCAAGGCCGAGGTCGGGGCGCACGACGTGAATATCCCCTTCAACGAGGTCGCCCGGCTCCTCGGCCGGGAAGTGGCCGAGAAGGTGCGCGACGCCAGCCTGGCCGTCTATCGGGAAGCCGCCGCCTATGCCGCCGAGCGCGGGATCCTCATCGCCGACACCAAGTTCGAGTTCGGCCTGGACGAGGCGGGCACGCTCACCCTCATCGACGAGGTGCTCACGCCCGACTCCTCACGCTTCTGGCCGGCGGATTCATACGCACCCGGTGCGAGTCCACCCTCCTTTGACAAGCAGTACGTGCGCGATTACCTCGAGTCGGTCGGCTGGAACAAACGGATACCGGCGCCGCGGCTGCCGCCCGAGGTGATCGCAAAGACCGCGGAGAAATACCGCGAGGCGCTCAAGCGGTTGACCGGCGACTGAGGGGGATTTTCCGGCTTCTAACGAATGCCGTTGGCGGGCGCGGCAGCGAATTCGAGCCGAAGATCAGCCTTCCACCGACGGCAGCCGTTTGAGGAACGTGTCCCACAGGATGACCACCCCAGGCAGCACGGCGAGCGGCGTCTCGCCGGCGAGCTCCTGGACCGCGGGCTTGCTGTACTCGCCGTTCGCCTGGAGATTGCAAGTCACGAGCCGGTCGAACGGGTGCACGAGCCAGTACTCGCGCACTGCGGCGCGCTTGTACAGCGAGCGCTTGAGCATGTGATCGTGGCCGCTGGTCGAGGGCGAGACGACCTCCACGACGAAATCGGGCGCAGCGCGCATCCCGCGGCGGTCGCGCCGGGCCCCGGATCGCAGACCACCAGCACGTCCGGCTGCACCACACTGTCCACTTGCTCGTCGGGTTCGTCCGCCGCCTTCGGCAGCCGCACGTCCACCGGGGCGATGAAGACGCGGCAGAACTTGCCTTCAAGCGCATGGCGAGGCTGGAAATAAATCTCCTTTGGCCACCCCCCTGATGCACCAAATCCAGCGCCGGGGCCATGAGCATGAGATAGCCGATCCCATCGATCAGCTCGTAGCGGACGTCCTGCGGCCAGCCCAGGTAGTCGACATAGGTATGGCGCGCATTGTCCCGCTGCGGCAGTGGCATGCGTCGGCTCTTCGGCGATGAAGCGCTGTTATCAAAATTATCACAGCCCTGCCTCACCATGTGCCTCGCGGCGCAAGTGGTGGGGTCTTGCTCTAAGAGTCTCCTCTCGGTGACCTGGCCGGCGGCTGAAATGGCTTTCTCCAGGCGTGGAGAGGCCGGCCGGTGTTCGATGGACGAACACCGGGTACGCGGCCATCGTGACCGCAACCGTGGAGCAGAAGGAGAAGGTAGAATAAGACACGGGGTCTGCTGGCGTGCCGCCTGATCCGTTCATGCTTCGAATGGACGATCCGCGTTTCGGTGTCTTTTGCGCCTTCGGCGCGGCGGTGCTCTTCGGCGCCTCCACGCCGCTCGCCAAGATGCTCAGCGGCGAGGTCTCGCCGGTGCTGCTTGCGGGCCTGCTTTATCTCGGCTCCGGGGCCGGGCTGCTGGTGTGGTGGGCGCTGCGCAGCGCGTGGGCGGCCGGCCCTGTTACGCACCGAAGCCGCGCGCTCACGCGGCGCGACCTGCCGTGGCTCGCGGCGGCGATCGCAACAGGCGGAGTGCTCGGCCCGGTGCTGCTGATGACAGGTCTCGCGCAGCTCGCCGCGGCCGAGGTGGCGCTGCTGCTCAATCTCGAGAGCGTGTTCACGGCGCTCCTGGCGTGGTTCGTGTTCCGCGAGCATTTCGACCGCCGCATCGTGCTCGGCATGACGCTCATCGTCGCGGGTGGCGTTGCGCTCGCCTGGTCCGCGGAAACCGGGGCAACCGGGGCGGGGGTGTCGCCCTGGGCGATCGTCGTCATTGGCGCCTGCCTCGCCTGGGCGGTCGACAATAACCTGACGCGCAAGGTCTCGACCGGCGATCCGGTGCTGATCGCCGGGCTCAAGGGCCTGGCGGCTGGGCTCACCAATACCGGCATCGCGCTTGCCCTCGACCATGCGTTTCCCGCCGCGCCGGTCGTGGCGGCTGCCGGTCTCGTGGGCCTGTTCGGCTACGGCGTGAGCCTCGTGCTCTTTGTGCTCGCCCTGCGGCACTTGGGTACGGCGCGCACCGGCGCGTACTTTTCGACCGCGCCGTTCGTCGGGGCGGGGTGGTCGCTCCTGCTCTGGCCCGAGGTGCCGGGGTTCGCCTTCTGGGTTGCGGCCGCGCTCATGGCGGCGGGGGTGTGGTTGCACCTGAGCGAGCGCCATGAGCACGAACATGCGCACGAGCCGCTCGCCCACACCCACCGTCATGTGCACGACGGCCACCATCAGCACGCGCACGACTTTCCCTGGGACGGCACCGAGCCGCACACCCATTTCCACGTGCACGTCCCGCTCGTGCACAGCCACCCGCATTATCCCGACATCCATCATCGCCATCATCATGGAGGGACCGAGCACACCGTATTCGCGCAGTTGAATGAGCCATGAACCCGATTGCGCGATTCATCGCCGCCTTTGGCGACCTGCTGATCGAGGTGATCCCTTATTTCTGCTGGGCGCCTCGTTCGGGGCGGTCTTGAAGGCGTATCTGCGACCCTCCTGGTCGGCGCGATTTTTCGATCTCGGGATTGCCTCCGTGCTCTATGCCGGTCTCGCGGGTGCCGTGCTCTCGGGTTGCGCCTGCGCGACGATGCCGATGGCCGAAGGCATCAAGGCACAGGGGGCGAGGCTCGGGACAGTCACGGCCTTCATCGTGATCTCGCCGCTGTTGTCCCCCGTTACGCTCTGGCTGACTTACGGCATGCTCGGATGGCGATGGACGCTCGCACGGCTACTCGTGCCGTTCGTCTTCAGTGTGGCGCTGGGTGCAGGGCTGAATATGCTCGAGCGGGCCGGGGCGGGCGAATTCGTCTTTCCCGGGAGCACAACACAACGCCGCGGCGCCATCTCGCTCGTTGCGGCGCGCTGCGCGGCGTTTTCTCCCGTGCATCCGGTCCTGAGGGGTCTCTGGGAGATTCTGCGTACTCTGGCCCCGTACTTTTTTCTCGGCGTCGCACTCGCGGCCCTGCTCATCACCTTTGGCCGCAAGCAACGATTCCGCGTTACCTCGGTAGCTCCTGTCCTCTAGCCTATGCGCTCGCTGCCCTGGTGGGAATGCCCATGTACGTCTGCAAGAGCAAGGAGGTGCCGCTCACCGATGCCCTGCTCGTGCTGGGGGATTGGGGTCAGGTCCGGCTTTTACTTTGCTCAGCTCGGTCGGCACCTGCATCCCTACCATGCTGATGGCATATTGTCTCATCGGGCGGGCGGCGCTCTTCCTTTACATCACGATGTGGTTCAGCAGCGAATGGCTCGTTTCCTTGTGGTTTTGAATTTCTGCGTCTCTTTTAGAATCATTCTTGGCACGGCTCGATCCGTCTGGTAAAGTGCAAACCATGCTGGCCCGCCCGCGTATTGCCTCACAATTACTCGCGGGGGTGACGGCCGTGGCGCTCGTGTTCGTGCCGGCCTTCCCCGCGTTCGCGCACGTGAGCGACCTCGACGCGGCCGCGGCCCAAGCGGCGGCGCACTCGCATCACGCGCAGGATACCGGCCACGGCGAAGCAACGCCCAAGGACTCGCCGTGCAGCCAGCCTGACGGCTGCAGCGGCCAGTGCTGCGCCGCCTGCGCGCAGTGTTTTACCGCGGCGCTCGCACTCGTCCCACCCACCTTGCTCTTGCATCCGGTGTGGGAGGCGACCGCGGGGCGGCTTCATACGCTGCTTCTCGTCGCGCCGCACAACCGGCCCCCTCAGATCCTCTGATTCGCAGCACGCTGTAGGTCGGCATTAACCCGGCCTAACCTTGCGCGTGCCCAAACGCGCGCGTAGCGGTTCTTTCCCGAGTCATTGTTTCAAGGCAGAGGATTGTCATGTCCACACGTCGAGATTTGATGAAGCGCATTCGCGAATCTTCTCTTATCCTGCCGAGTCCGCCGCGCCGGCGGTTCCTCCAGGGCCTGGCCGCGGGCGGCGTCCTGCTCGGGCTGTCGCCCTGGCTCGCACCGCCGCGTACCGCACGCGCCGCACCGACTACCTATACCGGCACGCCGCGCGTGCTCGCCGGCACCAAATTCGATCTAACGATCGCCGAAACAGTAGTCAATTTCACCGGCCGCCCACGCCTGGCTACCACCATCAACGGTTCGATCCCAGCGCCGGTGCTGCGCTGGCGCGAGGGCGATACCGTGACGCTTCGCGTCACCAACCGGTTGCCGGTGGATACCTCCATTCACTGGCACGGGATCCTGCTGCCCTACCAGATGGATGGAGTCCCGGGCATCAGCTTCCCCGGTATCCGGCCCGGCGAAACCTTTACCTACCGCTTCCAGGTGCGGCAAAGCGGTACCTATTGGTACCACTCGCACTCCGGCATGCAGGAGCAGACAGGCATGTACGGGGCGATCGTCATCGAGCCGGCGCGCGGGCGCGAACGCTTTAGGGCTGATCGTGACTACGTGGTGCAGCTTTCGGACTGGACCGATGAAGATCCGCATCGTGTGCTCGCCAAGCTCAAGAAGTTCTCCGGCTACTACAATTTCAACCAGCCGACCGGGGTGGATTTCTTGCGCGACGTGGCCAGCAGCGGGCTCGGCGCGGCGCTCGAGAAGCGCAGAATGTGGAACGAGATGCGCATGAACCCGACCGATCTGGCTGATGTCTCGGCTTACACCTATACCTACTTGATGAACGGGACCACGCCGGCGGGCAACTGGACGGCGCTGTTCCGCCGCGGCGAGCGGGTGCGGCTGCGCTTCATTAACTCCGCGGCGATGACATTCTTCGACGTACGCATTCCCGGGCTCAAGATGACGGTGGTACAGACCGACGGCCAGGATGTCGAGCCGGTGACGGTAGAGGAGATCCGCATCGGTGTGGCCGAAACGTACGACGTGATCGTCGAGCCCAAAGACGACCGCGCCTACACGATCTTCGCCCAGTCGATGGACCGCACCGGCTTCGCGCGCGGCACGCTCGCCCCGCGCGCCGGCATGGAGGCCGAAGTCCCCGCGCTCGACAAGCCCGAGTGGCTCGCCATGACCGACATGATGGGCGCCATGGATCACAGCGGCCATGCCATGCCGGCCATAAACCACAGCCAGCATGCCATGCCCGGCATGGAACACGCCGGGCACGCAATGCCTGCAGGAGCCGCCATGGGCGCGGTGCGCGCGCGCCACGCCAAGACCGAATATGGCCCGAGCGTGGACATGCGCGTGGACTTCCCGCGCACCAATCTCGACGACCCTGGCGTCGGGCTTCGGAACAATGGCAGGCGGGTGCTCACCTACGCCGACCTCAGCACGATCGGCGGGCCGCTCGATGCGCGCGAACCCGAGCGCGAGATCGAGCTGCATCTGACCGGCAACATGGAGCGCTACACCTGGTCATTCGACGGCCTGGAGTTCGGCAGGTCCACGCCCGTGCATTTCCGCCACAACGAGCGGCTGCGGATCGTTCTGGTTAACGACACCATGATGACCCACCCGATGCACATGCACGGCATGTGGAACGAGCTCGAGAGCCCGGACGGCCGCTTCCAGGTGCGCAAACACACCATCAGCGTGCAGCCGGCGCAGCGGCTCACTTTTCTCGTCACCGCCGACGCGCTCGGCCGCTGGGCCTGGCATTGCCATCTGCTGCTGCACATGGACTCGGGCATGTTCCGCGAGATCGTGGTCGCCTAAGTACGCAACATTTCAGGAGAACGATCCATGCGCCTTCGTAACAACTGGCGGCCGCTGCTGATGACGGCTGTGGGGCTTGTGGTCCTGGCCATGGCGCTTGACGTTTGTGCCGAGACCGCCATCGAATCGGGTGTCCCGGGCGGGCATCCCCATCATCCGCATCACAAGGAGCCAAGTACATCGCCGCCGCCGCGGCCGCAGATCGGATCGCCCGCCACGGCTGCGGATCATGAGGCGAGGCAGGGCGGTTTTGCGCTTCCCGATGCGCGCGATCCGCACGCCTATTCGGGCGGCTATGCGCGTGGAAGCGGCGTTTACGCCCTCCCAGAAGGCGGGCCGCTCGTACTGGCGGACGAGCATCTTTTCGGGGCATTCCTCGCCGATCGTTTCGAGCGCGTGCATATCGACGACGACCACACCGCGACGGTCTATGACCTGCAGGCCTGGTACGGGCGTATTTACGACCGTCTCGTGCTTAAGGCCGATGGCGAGTACAACGACGGCGAGTTCGAGGAGGCGCGCACCGAGCTCCTGTGGGGGCACGCGGTCGCAGCATACTGGGACACGCAACTCGGCGTACGCTACGACAGCGGCGAATGGCCGAACCGGACTTGGCTGGCATTCGGGGTTCAGGGGCTTGCGCCTTACTGGTTCGACGTCGAAGCCACCGCCTACATCGGCAACGGTGGGCGCACGGCGCTGCGCCTGGAAGCGGAATACGAGATCTTGTTGACGCAGAGGCTGATCCTGCAGTCGCGCATCGAGGCAAGCGCCTACGGCAAGCGCGATCCCGAGCGCGGGCGGGGTACGGGACTGTCCAGCCTCGAGGCGGGGCTGCGGCTGCGTTACGAGATCCGCCGCGAATTCGCGCCCTATATCGGCATTGAGCGTGCGAACAAATACGGCGGGACCGCCGATCTTGCGCGCGCCGCCGGCGAGGACACTAGGGGAACGCGCCTCGTCGCGGGGGTGCGTTTTTGGTTCTGATTGATATGAATTTTTAACGCGCACAGAAGCAGAGAAAATCTCATGAATAACGGAAAGAGAGTCTAGAGAGTTTTACGAAAACGATATTGTCAATGCTCATACTCAGCGCATTGCCCCTGCTCGCACTGGCCGGTGGCGATCATGCCGGCGGCCACGATCATGGTACACACGACTGGGTCGCGCCGCAGGTGGAGGGTCGCCCGCGCAATCCGGCCAAGGCGGACACCGCCTCGGTGCGTCGCAGCGGCAAGCTCTACGGAGAGCTGTGCGTGAGCTGCCACGGCGCGATTGGGCGCGGCAACGGCCCGGCCGGGCGCGCTCAAGCCTGCGCCGGCCGATCTCGTGGCGCACCGCGCGCACCACGGCGACGGCGATCTAAACTGGAAGATCCGCACCGGACGCAGCGCCATGGCGGGGTTCGGCACCACGTTGGCGGACACGCAGATCTCGAAGCCTGCCGGGTTCCGCGTCCTCGGGCCTCAGGCGGATGCGGCGAAGGGCAAGCGCCTGTTCGAGGCCCATTGCGTGATCTGCCACGGCAAGCGCGGCCGCAGCCCGCCGCTCGCGCACAGGATCTACAAGCCCGCGCACCACTCGGACATTGCCTTCTACTGGGCAGTGAGCCGCGGCGTGGTGGCGCACCACTGGGACTTCGGCGACATGCCGCCCATCCCCGACGTGAGCGGCGAAGACACGGCCCATATCATCGTCTGCCTCTGCGCCGAGCAGCGCGCAGGGGGGATTTTCTTAAGGAAGTGATGATTTATATATGTTCTCGCTGCACTGGCGCAGAGACGCAGAGAAGTGCAGATCATGTAACCACAGATGAACACAGATAAACGCAGATTGAAACGAACGCACCTTCAGCATTTTGCTGTTGATCTGTGTTCTTTCGCGTTTATCTGCGGTTTCACAGGGTATTTAGTTTTCTTTGCGCCTTTGCGTCTGTGCGGCGAAAATTCATAAGCAGGCGCCGATGCGTTCCGGAAGTGTTCATGTCCTGATCCTGAGCTTGCTGATCGGCGGCTGCGGTCCGGACGAGGCGCCGGCGCCGCTGGCAACAGGCCCCGGTCCGCTCGCCGCACCCGCGCCCTCTGTGCCGCCTCCGGTCGCCGCGCCGGCGATCCCACGCGTCAGCGATCCGGCCGTGCTGGCGCACGGGCAGCGGGTCTATCGAACCTATTGTGCGGGCTGCCATGGTTCGGACGCCGAGGGTGCGTTCGGCTGGCATCGACGCGGTTCGGACGGCCGCTCGTCACCCCCGCCGCTTAACGGCACCGGCCATGCGTGGCATCACACCTTCGACTGGCTCAAGCAGACCATCGAGGAAGGCACGCTTCAGGCCGGCGGCGGCATGCCCGGCTGGGGGAATACGCTTTCAAACCGCGATATCGAGGCGGTCATCTTCTGGTTCCAGTCGCTGTGGCCGGAGGAGATCTACGCAAGCTGGGCGCAGATGGAACAGCAGGCAAGGCAACAGAACGTGCACCCTTGAACCTGATTTGCTTGCTTTGCTGCCTGGCATGGCTATCATTGGCGCCGCAATATTCTGTGACATGCGGCGAAACGAATGAGTCGGTTGTGGTTGTTGGCGGCCGTCGCGGCCGTGGCGCTCGGCGCCTGTAAACGGCAGGCCCCGCCGACCTCCGCGCCTTTGGCGACACCAGCGCCGGAGGCGGTGTTCGAGAGGGTCGTTGCGGTCGAGCGCCTGACGCGCGGCGCGCGCCTCTACCAGGAGCACTGTGCCCAGTGCCATGGCCCAGAGGCGCAGGGACACCCCGACTGGCAGAATCCGCAAGTGGTCGCGGCCCCGCCGCTCGACGGCAATGGTAATGTCTGGAAGCGCAGCAAGAAAGAATTGGTCGCGATTATCAAGAAAGGCGTCGCCCGAAGTGGTACCCCGGTCATGCCCGGCTGGCAGGGACGGCTCAGCGACCAGGAAATCGAGGACGTGATCGCCTGGTTCCAGGCGCTGTGGCCCATGGACGTTTACGACCGCTGGCGCAAGGCCAATATTGCCCCTCCGCCCAAGGGATAGGATCCCTTGACTGACTTAAATATTGATTTCCGTCAAAGTCTGGCGGGTGCGAGCGGCGTAGCGTCGATTCTGTTGCCGGTTCTCCGGCGAGTGTATGGCGTGAGTTTCATGACGGGCCGAATGCGGATCGAGCGGTTGGCGGGACGCTGCTTGCAACAGGCGGTGCGCGCACTCTCGGGCTGGCTGGCTTTCTCCCTGGCGCTGTCTCTGACGCCGTGCTGCGAACTGATAGCGGGCATTTTTCCGATCCGTTCGGCGCAGGCGGCGGAGCACACGCACACACACGTCGACGGCAGCGCACCCGGGCACGCGCCCGCGGGTCAGCCCGATCCCTGCCCATCGTGGCTGGATACCACCTCGCCGGCGTTGCCGGCCGGGTTCGTCTCGGCCGTGGGCCCGGAGCCGGAGGCGGCGGTCTACGCGCCCGCGGTTGCCAGGCATCTTGTCCAGACGCGCCACGCTTCGCAACGGCGAATCGCACGGGCGCCCCCCGCGCATTCGATACCGCGCTATCTGCGCTTCTCCCGCCTCCTCGCCTAGCCGCGTCTGTCAGTGTGGGGGTGTTACGGTCGTCATGGATTCGACGCCCCAGGCATCAGCGGTGTCGCACAGACAGGCGAAACAGAGAAGACAAAGAGATGTTTACCGTCAACGAGCTTTCCAAGCGAGGCGGGTGTGCGCCGCGAGGGCCGCTCGCCGTGCCGCGAGGCGCGCGCGATCCTCGAGCGCCGTATCGAAGAGAACCGCCGCAAGATCGTCGATCTCATTGTGCTGCAGCGTCGCATGGAACAGGCACAGCGACAGTGGGAGCGGCTGTCCGACCAGTCGGACGACTGCGACGGCTGGTGCCAGCTGATCGAGTCCGTCGTGGACGACGCTTGACCTGTGCGCCGGGTGCAGGTTTTAGCATGGTTTCAATGGTCTGCCTGGGGTTGGCTCGCGGCAGGGACGGGCGTGGCGGTTGGTCTGCACGCGCTGTGGGAGATCGGTCATCTGCCGCTCTACGCGCTCTGGGGCGATTTCGATCGCTGGCGGGTCGCGCTACGTGCTGCGCGCTGCACGCTCGGCGATGGGCTGATCGCCACGCCGGCACGTAGCTCGTGACTGGTTCGACGTTGTGGCGAATAGGGTGGCCAGCCGTCACAGCATAGGATCTTGAAAAAATTGGATGACCTTGAAGGAGGTGCAATCATGAACAGGAAAAACTCCTCTCGCAGTATGCTTGCCATGCTCGTCTCGACCAGCCTCGCCGTCGGCGTTCCCGCCATGGCGCAGATGGGCACGATGAGCGACGAGCAGATGCAGCAGATGATGCAGCAGCGTGGCTACGGCCCGGGCGGTGGCATGGGCATGATGGGTCCGGGAATGGGCATGATGGGCGGCGGCATGATGGACATGATGATGAGCGGTGGCGGCATGGGCATGATGGGCATGGGCCCCGGCATGATGGGTGGCGGACTGATGGACGGCATGGGGATGGGCATGATGGGGTTCGGCCCCATCTGGTTGCTCGACCTCACCGACGAGCAGCGCCAGAGGATCACCAAGATCCAGGACGATGTGCGCAAGAAGCACTGGGAGGTCATGGGCAAGATCATGGAGGAGCACAACAAGCTGCGCGATCTCTACCAGGCCGACGAGCTCGACGCCAAGAAGATCGGCGCCGTCTACGACGGCATCGCCAAACTGCGCCGGCAGATGGTGGAAACGCACGTCCAGGCGATCAACCAGGCGCGCGCGGCGCTCACTAAAAAGCAGCGCGAGCAGCTCAAGCAATGGCGGCACGGCGGCCGCGGCATGATGGGCCCCGGTGGCGGCATGGGGCCCGGCATGGGCGGCCGGATGGGCCCGGGCGGCATGGGTCCCGGGATGAACCGCTGATGCGTGCGGTCGTTTTGCGGACGGTCGTGTTCGCCGCCGTGGCCGGGTTCGCGGCCGCGGCGGCGGCGGGCCCGACCGTGTACATCCCGCTCGGTTCCGGCAATCAGGTGATCGCGGTGGACGCGGCCACGGGCCGCATCACCAAGAGCTACCCCGGGGTCGAGAACCCGCACGGGCTCGTGGCCACGCCCGACGGCCAGTACCTGGTCGCCGGCAGCCTGGCCGAGACGCCGCTGCCGCCCGGCGCGCCGCACGACACGCCGAACAGCAGGCTCTTCCTCATCCATCCCGAGCACGGCCACGTCATGCTCACCATCCCGGTGAGCGGCTGGACGCATCACCAGGCGATCACGCCCGACGGCCGCTACGTGTTCTCCACCCACCCCACGCGCGGCTACCTCAGCGTCGTGGACCTGCAGAACAACAAGCTCGTGCGCACCGTCGCCACCGGCCCGGCGCCGAACTTCACGCTGGTCACGCGCGACGGCAAGCGCGCCTACGTGAGCAACAGCGGCAACGGCACGATCGGCGAAATCGATCTCGCCGCGTGGACCGTGACGCGCACGCTCGAGGCCGGTCCCGGCCCCGAGCACATGGCGTTCTCCAGGGACGAGCGCACGATTTACGTCGCCAACGCTGGGGCCGGGACGGTCTCGGTCGTGCCGGTGGCGGAGGGCAAGGTCACGCGCCGCTTCGAGATCGGCAAGAGCGTGCACGGCCTGGACATCTCCGACGACGGCAAAACGATTTTCGCCACCGCGCGCGGCGAAGAAAAGCTGGTGGCAGTGGACACGGCGAGCAGCCGCAAACGCACGCTTGCGCTCTCGCCGGCCCCGTACCACCTGAACACCATTCACGGCACCGGCAAGGTCTACATCTCGAGCAGCAAGGAACCCAAGATCTGGATGGTTGACCAGAAGACCCTCCAGCTCGTCGGCACCATCGCGCTGCCGGCCGGCGAGGGCCACCAGATGGCAGTATAAAAATAAGGTGACGGGTGACGCGTAACAGCGCTGGATTTTTGTCTCAGGTCATCATCAAGCGCCAGGAAGGCCTGGAAAACACCTCCCCCACGAAGTGGGGGAGGCAGGGAGGGGGAGAGAACCATCGGTTTCACCGGCTGCTCTCCCACTCCAGCACTTCCCGCAAGCAGGGACGTTCTCTGGCTTTTCTCTCAACAACGAACCGAAGGAGATCAATAAGTGTACGGCTTCAGCATCCAGGTACAGGACAAGTTCGATCAGGCGGTCGCGCGCGTGACCGAGGCCCTCAAGACCGAGGGCTTCGGCGTGCTCACCGAGATAGACGTGCAGAAGGCGCTCAAGGAGAAGCTCGGCGTGGACGTGCGCCCGTACCGCATCCTCGGCGCCTGCAACCCGCCGCTGGCGCACAAGGCGCTGAGCGCCGATCCCGATATCGGCTTGCTGCTGCCGTGCAACGTGGTCGTGCGCGAGGAGGACGACGGCAAGGTCACGGTCGGTTTCATGGACCCGATCGCCGTGCTCAAGTTGACCGACAACCCGGCGATCGGCGGGCTCGCGAAAGAGGTGCGCGGCAGGCTGGAGCGCGTACGCGACCGGATCGCCGGCCGCTCTGGCCGAACTGCTGGGTTCCTATTTTTGACCGTGTAGATACGCCGCCCCGGGCACGGCCAATGAACCTGTGCGCAACGCACAGGTTTTGCCGCTCTTCGGGATTTTCCAGGTCGCTCATCCCCCCGGGATCGTTCCAATCCCGCCAAAACTTGATCTATCTCAATGCGGCTCGTAGCGCACGTGCGTTTAATTCCGGCAACGAACAACGGAGAACACCGTGCGCCTTGCCACCCGCCTGCCACGCCTCATGCTCGCACTGCTGCTGGCGCTCTCGCCCATGCACTGGGCGGACGCGCGGCTGTGCGACCGGGCTCCGGCTGCGTCCCATGCGGCCGCGCACCGTGCGGACCAGGCGCGCGGCGACGCGGGAGCAGCGACAACGGTCAAAGCCGTCACGCCCGATCCCTCGCAGGGCTGCTGCTGCGGCGACGGCGTATGCGATGCCGGCTGCTCGGGCTGCGTGCAGGTGCTCTCGGCATTGAGTGCACACCCGCCCGTGTTCACCCCCTTGGGCCACACGTTTCACGACAGGCCGCTTGCGCCTGTTTACGAGTTCATCGCCCATCCGCCCACCCCGCCCCCGCTCCGCGCCTGATTCGCGTCGTTTCGTCCGTTACTGGCAACGACCCGGCGCCCGTCTGCGCCGGAACACCGAATCAAGGGGGTTAGCATGTTTTCATCTTGTCAATCATCAGATGGCCGAGCCCGCATGGCCGTCCGCGCCAAACGCCCGGCGCGTGCGGTGCTGGTAGGTGCGGTGCTCGCCGCGCTCGCCTGGCCCGCGGCGTCGGGCGCGGCCGAGACCCTGGAAGGGCTCAAGGCCGAGGTCGAGGCGCTGAAGAAGCGCGTCGACGAGGCCACGGAGTGGAAGGACGTGCTATCGCACGCGCACCTCGCGGGCTACGGGGCCGTGACCTACACGAGCACCAGGCAGCCCGGCGTCAACGACGCCTTCACCGGCGTGCGGTTCAATCCGATCTTCCACTACGAGTTCCACGAGCTGGTGATGCTCGAGTCGGAGCTGGAGCTCGAGATCGACGGCGACGGCGAGACCGAGACCAAGCTCGAGTACCTGGCCGTAGACCTGTTCCTGCACGACTACCTCATGCTGGTCGCCGGCAAGTTCCTGAGCCCGCTCGGGCAGTTCCGCCAGAACCTGCATCCCCTGTGGATCAACAAGCTCGCCTCGGAGCCGCCCGGCTTCGGCCACGACGGTGCGGCGCCCACGGCCGAGGTGGGTCTCGAACTGCGCGGCGGCTGGCCGATGGGCGCGGCGCGCGGCAACTACGCCGTCTACCTCGGCAACGGCCCGGAGCTCGAGGCCGAGGGCAGCGAGATCGAGGGGATCATGACCGAAGGCTTCACGCGCGATGCGGACGACGACAAAGTCATCGGGGCGCGCGTCGGCATCCTGCCGATCCCGAAGCTCGAGATCGGGGTCTCGGCGGCCACCGGCAAGGTGATCGTGACGATGTGGGACCTGGGAGCGGTACCGGCGAGCGAGCCGGCGCGCGACTACGAGGTGCTCGGCGCGGATCTCACCTGGTCCACGGGCGGCTTCAAGGTCTTCGCCGAGTACGTCAAGCAAAAGATCGGCGATGCTGCCTCAAGCGTCGCGCCGACGGGCGGCACGTGGAAGGCGTAATACGCACAGGTGTCGTACCAAATCCCGCAGACCAAATGGGAAGGGGTGCTGCGCTACACGGACTTCGACTCGCCGCACGCGAGCTAGGATCAGAAGCAGACCGCGGTCGGCATCAACTACTGGTTCGCGCCGCACGCGGCGGCCAAGCTGACCTACGAGTCGAACGACGGCAAGGTCGCCGACACGGCGGCGGATTCCGACCGCGTGCTGGCGCAGCTCGCTTACGGCTTCTGAGGAGGACCGACCATGAAAAAGCGTTTTGGTGACATCCGCCCGTTCGGCGCAGCGCTGCTGGCGGCGGCGCTCGTGCCCGGCGCCGCGGCGCTGGCCGTGGCGACGGACAAGCCCGCCGGCGACCCCGGGCACGGCGTCAAGCTCTGGGCCGACAACTGCGCGCGCTGTCACAACATGCGCGATCCGAGAGAGTTCCGCGACGACCAGTGGCACGTGATCGTCTCGCACATGCGCGTGCGCGCCGGGCTCACCGGGCAGGACGCCCGCGACATCCGCGCGTTCCTGCAAGCGAGCAACTGAGCGCGGAAACCTTTGCCGGCCCCGCGGGCCGGAACACCGGGCCGATGCCAGGAAGGCACCGTGGGGAGCTCGGGCTCCGCACGGCGGTAGCGTGCCCGCGGGGCGCGGCAACGGGATGGCGCGTGACGCAGGCCATTGGCATTCCACATCGACGTCGCTTTTTGCGTCTGCTCGAAGAAAAGAAGCCGAAGCCGGCGCGGCCTCGGGCCTGAGCGCTGACTGGCCGGGCGGCTGGTTCTGCCACTGCCACGGCTCGATGTTCGATCTCGCCGGTCGGGTATTCAAGAACGTGCCGGCGCCGACCTCCCTTGTGGTGCCGCCGCACATTACTATGCGAGCGCAACGCGCGTTGCGTTCGCCGCGACCGCCGAGCGGGCGGCCACACGGCGCTCGCCGAGGCGCTGGTCGCGGCGCTCGACGCGCGCAAGCACAAGACCGGGCTGCATCCTAAGCGCGTGGCCTGCCACACGCGCGTGCTTGCGCGCCGCTTCACCGCCGACGACGAAGCGCTCAAGCAGATCTACCGAAGCGCGTTACTGCACGACATCGGCATCCCCGACGCGTCCTGCTCAAGGAAAAATCGCTCACCGGTGCCGAGTGGGCGGTGAGGCGCCTGCATCCCGAGAAGGGCTACGTCATTCTCAGGCGGTGCCTTTCGTGACCGGGCGATCGAGATCGTGCTGGCGCACGAGGAGCAGTTCGACAACAGCGGCTACCCGCGCGGCCTCGTAAGTGAGCTGCGCTCCCTTTTCTGGAAGCTGGCGATGTCGCAGGCGTTGCTCGTGTTATTCGTGTTGGCTGCCGGCATGGCTACTCGGCTGGCCGCTGCACGGCCTCACCGCGCGGCCCGGGGGAAGCGGGGCGGGCGAGTGAGGGACAGACGCACAGGCCGGGCGGCCGCCCGGCCGGGCGAGGGGCGCTCCGTCATGAGTGTCCTTTGGACCGGCCAGGTGAGTTGCCACAACGCCGCCGGCCGCGCGATCCCGTGCGCCGGCATCGGTCAAAATGCCGAGTTTCGGCGCGGCCGCGCTTGTGGCCGGTACCGCGTTTCGAGGCGCGCGGCGAGGACTGTTCTTGACCGGTTAACGGGATTACTGTGGCGTCGCAAGGCGGACCTGGCCGGCCCGCTCTTGTGGGAAGAAGCCCTAGCGAGCGTCGCAGAACTCAACCGCCGGGCGAACCCGGGACGCTGGCGGCTGCCCAATCTCAACGAGCTCGAATCCCTCGTAGATGCCAAGGCCGCACGCCCGGCGCTGACGGCCGGTCATCCCTTCGGAAACGTCCGCGACGTATTATTATACTGGTCGTCCACCGCCAGTCTGTACCAACCCGATTGGGCCTGGGCCTTGTATCTGGATAAGGGTGCAGCAGGTGTGGGGCATAAGACCGACGCACGTTTCCACGCGTGGGCGGTCGCAGATATGGCGTAACGATGGTCTTGGGTTTCGGCAAGGAGGAGTCATGGCAAAAGATCCGGTGTGCAAGAGGAATGTGAACCCGACCGACGCAGCAGCCAGGGTGGAGTACCGGGGGAAGTCTTATCATTTCTGCTCGGTGAGCTGTCACAAGGCCTTCAAGGCCGATCCCGCGAAATATCTACGGCCGCAGCACCAGGCTTCCGCGGCTGCTCAGCCTACCTGCCTGTCTTGAGCATACCTTCGGGTGCATGGCATGGGCGCCGGATGCGCGAGCCGCCGTTCGGGCGCGTGCAAGCGCCCTTCGCCGATTGATCTCCCCGCGCATCCCGACCGCCGTTGCGGTTTGACGCCGGTCAATGTCGCGCCCGAGGAATGCGTCATAATAAATAGCGTAGTGAGTGGCGGTCTACAGAAGCATTATCATGCGCGCACTGATTCTAAGCGCCGACGGATTTGAGGACAGTGAGCTCCTGGTGCCTTATTACCGGCTCAAGGAGGAGGGGGTCGACGTGCAGGTGGCGACACTGGATGGGCAGCCCATCCGTGGCAAGCACGGCTACGAGGTAAAGGCCGAACTCGCGCTTACGCAGGTTGATCCCGATGACTACGAGCTGCTGATCCTGCCAGGCGGCAAGGCGCCCGCCGTGCTGCGCAGGCATGCAAAGGCGCTCGACGTCGTGCGGCATTTCTTCGCGGCAGACAAGCCGGTCGCGGCGATCTGCCACGGCCCCCAGGTGCTGGTTTCCGCCGGTGTGCTTGGCGGGAGACGGGCGACCTGCTACAAAACCGTGGCAGCGGAGTTGCAGGAGGCCGGAGCGCGCTACATAGACGCCGAGGTCGTGGTGGACGGCGAGCTCATCACCTCGCGTCAGCCGTCCGACCTGCCCGCCTTCCTGCGCGAGCTCAGCAAGCATATCAAGCTGTCGAATCGGACCGCCGCCGTCCCCGACTGAGGTCAGCGCGCGGGGTCCCAGGGGGGGAGAATCATTCGGCTACGAGCGATTCAGGCGCTCGAGGAGGCTTGTCATGAGAACACGCTACCTGCTGCTCAGTCTGTGTCTGCCCGTGCTAGGGCTGGTCACCGTCCCCACCGAGGTCCGGGCGGCCGACAACCCCGCGTTCTGGAAGTACGAAGTGAAAGGCGAGTTTGCCGACGTGCTTGGCCGTGTGCGCAGCGGGCTGCTCGCAGCGCAGTTCCAGATCACCGCCGAGGAGAACCTATCCAAGGGGTTGGAGAACAATCAGCATCTCTTTCCGGAAGGCAAGTGGAACACGATCGGCTTTCAGAACGTGACCGCGCTGCACTTCTGCTCGATCGTATTTAACCAGGAGGTATTCAACATTGACCTCGACTGGTCCATCCTTTGCCCCTTTAAACTCGTCGTCTATAACACCAGAAAGGCGCCGCGCGACATCACCATCGTGACCGTCAAGCCGACCTACCTGCTTGCCAAGGACAAGCACAAAAAAGCCGGCGATGTCGGCAAGCGTATCGAGGCGCGCATTGTCAGCGCCATCAAGGAGGGCCTGAGCCCGTAGTCATGCTAGACAAGTTCCTGCACACCGAGCGCATCGCCTACTTCTCCATGGAGATCGCGCTGTGCAACGAGATCCCGACTTACGCCGGGGGTCTTGGGGGCTGGCCGGCGACACGGTGCGCAGGGGCGGCGGACCTGGAGCTGCCGCTTGTCACCATAAGTCTGGTGAGCCACGCCGGTTAATTCCGCCAGCGAATCGAGCAGGGCCAGCAGGTCGAGCCACTCGCTCGGGTGGGAGCCGCGCCGATGGGGCGAGCCTGCTTGATGCCAAGGCCGCCGTGCCCATCAAGGGCCTGCCGGTGTAGGTCGGCGCTTGGCTGCACGTGTTGCAGGGGCAGATGAACGGCCGCCAGCCGGTGATTCTGCTCGATACCGATTTATACCGATTTTGACGAGAACCGTCCCGAAGACCGCGAGCTCACCCATTGCCTTTACGGCGGTGATAAGGCCTACCGGCTCAAGCAGGAGATTGTGCTTGGGATCGGCAGCATACGGCTGCTCCAGGCGCTTGGTTTTCGCGTGAACGGTTACCACATGAACCTGGGCCACTCGGCGCTGCTCGGCGTGGAGGAGCGGCGTTGTTACGCCTATCCGCCCGAGCGCCTCCGTCGCCGGCGAGCCGCGCTACGACATCTTGCGCGTGCGCGACCTCTGCATCTCCACCAGCCAAACGCTGGTGGAGGCCGGGCACGACAAGTTTTCCTACGAACTCGTGCAGTGCCTGCTTGGCAACGTCGTGGTGGTCAAGGTGCGGCTGCGGCTTGCGGCCGGCGGCGGGCCGGGTCCCCGGGGACGGCTCGCGCTCAGCGAGAGCAACATTGATCTCCCCATCTCGAAGCGCCTGGCCGGCGAGGAGCACCTCAACATGACGCGCCTGGCGCTTGTGAACCTGAGCGGATACGTGAACGGCGTGGCCAAGCGCCACGCCGAGGGGTCCAAGGGGGTAACTTCCCCGGCCACCAGGTGCACGCCGTCACCAACGGCGTGCATCCCTACGCCTGGACGGGCGAGCCGTCCCGCAGGCTCTACGACCGTTATCTTGCCGGCTGGTGCCACGAGCCGAAGCAGCTCGTGCGCGCCGACTGCTGCATCTCGGATGCCGCCGTCTGGGGGAGGCCCACCAGCAGGCGACAAATTTTGATCGAGAAAGAGCGCGTGCTCACCGGCGTGGTGCTGCATCCCAAGGCCCGGATCCTGGGTTTCGCGCGGCGCATGACGGCGTACAAGCGTCCTGACCTGCTGTTCACCGACCTCGAGCGCTTGAAAAGCATTGCGCGCAACTGCTCCTTGCAGATCGTGGTCGCGGGCAAAACGCACCCGCGCGATGCCGGCGACAAGCGCCTGATCGAGGGCCTGCACCGGGCCATGCGCGAGCCGCAGGGCGCGATCCCCATGGCCTTCCTGCCGGACTACGATCTCGGGACTGCACTCGCTATGGTGGCGGGTGTGGACGTGTGGCTCTACACGCCACTGCCGCCGCTCGAGGCCTCGGGCACGAGCGGCATGACGGCCGCCTTCAACGGCGTACCGAATCTCTCGGTGCTCAATGGCTGGTGGATCGAGGGCTGCATCGAGGGTATTACCGGCTGGGCGATCGGCGGGCGCGACGCGCCGAGCGACGACGATGCTTGCTCTATGACAAGCTCAAGAACGTCGTGCTGCCGCTGTGGTACGGCTAGAGCGGCGATCCTGCCGGCTGGGTCGAGGTGCTGAAGGGCGCGATGGCGAAGAATGCCTCGTACTTCAACAGCCACCGCATGATGCGCCACTACGCCACCGAGGCCTACCTGCGTTAAAGAAGTAAATGATGAAATCTCATAGATGCCGCGCGATCGCCGATATGGCTCATTTATCGCGATGCGCCAGTGGCTCATGAGCGCGCCAACGAACTGCGCGGCCGGTTGATAAACATCAAAGACGCGTTCACGCAGTGTGGTAAAAGCTCGATCACCGAATGATCCGGCCTGTTTTGCGGGCGACTCGGAAGGGCAAACCGGGAGTGTAGCAGCTGCCATGTCTGCACTCGACGAATTGCTGTTTCGCGCAATCAATGGTGTCTTCGTCGTGGACGCCGAACAACGCATCGTCTTTTGGGACCGGGGCTGCGCACAACTGTTCGGCCGGCCGGCAACAAACGTGCTGGGCCGGCGTTGCAGCGAGATGGTGCGCGGGAAGGATCTCGCCGGTCAGCCATTCTGCGGCGGTAGCTGTTGTGTCGCACGCCCTGAGTCTGGGCGAGAACGCGCCGGGCCCGTTTTTTCTGCGCGTGCGTGATGCGCGGGATCACGAACAGTGCTTTGCGGTGAACATCGTGCTGGTGCCCTCGCTGCGCAAGGAATGCTGGTAGTGCATACACCTGGTCGCGGGAATGGGCACTTGGATCACGTTTTGTGTCCTGCGCGCTTAGGCGGCGGCGCAGCTTGCGCACCGGCTGGCACCGCGCAGCGTCTTGTCGCTTGAGGACTGGGTGGTACGGCACTACGGGCGGGCGCTGTTCGAGATCTTCTTCAAGTTCCGCGTGGCGCGCGCGGCGGGCTGCCACACGGTGCCGGCGCATCGACAGACGACGGGGGCCGACGCATGAAATGCGCACTCGTCATTCCTGCTTGGGTCCCGGACGAGATCTTTCCGCGCATACCGCGGGCTCGCAGGCCAACTACTGGCAGCCGCTCGGGACGCTTTATGTCGGCGCCTGTCGCCTTCGGCTGGCCCTAGGCGCGCAAGGCCACGGCCGACATCAAGCGCCTCGACCCGGGCATTTTCATCTACGCCGGCCCGCCATATCCGATCGCCCTGCAGGAGCAGTGTCTCACCAACGGGGTGGGACCTTCGACCCCGTTGTCATCGGCGAGGGCAAGTACACAATGTCCGCGACGCTCGAGCGGCTCGAGGCCGGCCGCAGTCTCGAGGGCGTGCTCAGCGTGATGTTCCGGCAAGGGCCGAAGAGCATCAAAAATCCGCCCCGGCCGCTGATTGAGGACCTGGACGCGCTACCGATGCCGGCACGCGGGCTTCCGGGCGATGCGCGCCGCTAGTTGCTGTCGCCCGCCACCTACCGGTGCACGCCGGTGGCGGTGATGATGACCGCGCGCGGCCGCAACCGCCGCTGTCTGTTTTGTTTCCAGCTCGACAAGGATTGCAAGGCCGAGATGCGCGGCGTGCGCTTTCGCTCGATCGGGAGCGTGCTTGCCGAAATGGGGTGGCTCGCAGCGCAGGGCTACCGCGAGATCAAGTTTCTCGACGACTCGTTCGCCGCCGACCATGACCGTGCACTCGCGCTGGCGCAGGAGATCACTCGCCTGTGCCTGTGTGAACCAGGTGGATCGCAGGCTCCTGCGGGCGATGAAGAACGCCGGCTGCTGGGCGATCCTGCTCGGGGCCGAGAGCGGCGTGCAAAAAACCTGAATGCGTTGCGCAAGGGCACGACGCTTGAGCAGATCCGCGCTGCCGTGCGGACGGCGAAGGATGCGGGTCTCGTGGAGAGCACACCATTTCTGTTCGGAATCCCGGGCGTGATCTTCGAGGAGGGTCTTCAAACCATCGCGTTCGCCATCGAGCTCGACCCCGACCTCGCGAACTTTCACTGCGTGACGCGCTTTCCCGGCACGCCGCTCTGTGAGCATCACCAGCGCTACGGTACCGTGTCCGGCGATCTGCGCGATTATGCCTACCAGGGCGCGGCGTTCGTGCCGTACACCATGCGGCGCGAGGACATCGAGCGGCTTCGCCAGCTCGCCTTCCGGCGCTTCTACTCACGCGCCCGGCGTTTTTGATGAAGCGACTGCGCGCCATCGGCAACTCGGGCGCGCCTTGCGCGCCGCGGCGCGCAAGGCGCGCAGCCTGGCCTGGCCGTGGGCGAACCGTGGTTTGTTCCACCGGTGTCGCGATAAGGATCGGCAATCGGGCTTCTGATGCGCGAGCACGCCGCGCTCGTCAGCGGCCCGTGCCTCTGGCCACGATTGATTCGGAACTTCCGGCGGCCGCCGCAGCCGCCGGCTTGGGCAAAAGAAGCTTTGCGTACTTGCGCGAGCGCTGGATAAAGCCGCGGGTTGAAGAAGAATATTGGTGTTGAAGTAGCACTCGTGCGAGCAGTGGCAGCGGTGCCGGCGGATGGACTTCGCCGCCGCGTGCACGCTCTCCAGCAGCCGGCGCATGTTGTAACCGTGTTCGCGCACGTTTCTGAAGCTTATGGGCAGGATCTCGCACGGAAACACCTCGCCGGTCTCGGTCAGCACGAGATTTAGCCGCTCGGCGTAGCAGTCGGTGTGGCGGCACTGCGTGAGGAGGGTCTGGTAGATCGAGCCGGCGCTAGAAAATATCCTGGGCTGCCTTGCGCTGTTCGCCGCGGAAGCGGTAGGTGCCGGTACAGTTTTCTCTGAGGTCCGCCGCGCCAGCTGCTCGGCTGTCCTGCGGTACCTACGCGGATCGATGTTTTTGTAGCGGGCATCGAGCAGGTTGCCGCGCGCGACTGAAATGGTGTGCGCCCGGTGGTTCGGCAGCTCCCCGAACGAATTCGATGAGGCTGTCCAGGCGGTCTTGGTTCTCGGGCAGGAAGATGCTGTTGACGCCGCGCTCAAGGTGGCGTGCCGCTTCGCAAGGCCGCAAGCCGCTGGGAGGTCCCGAGCGCCTTGTCGAAGCCTCCGGGGCTCCCGCGCAGGGCGTCGTGCTTGCCGTGCAGCCCGTCGAGCGAGATTTTTACGGCGATCACGCTCTTGCAACAGGTGCGCAGGATCTCTTCGGCAGACAGCTTCTTTCTGATCTTGTTTTGGTTCGGAGAGGCGCTGTTTGGGTAAAAACAAAACGGGCAGTGTGCGTTACACCTTCGGGTCACGAAGAAGATGAGCTGGATCGGCCGGCGCTTGCAGAAGATCGAGGGCAGAACTTCCAGCAGCGCCCGGTTCCACCAGAGATGGACCGCCTGAATTAGCCCCAGGGCCGCGAACCAAACAGGCTGCATCGACCACGCACCGGCACGCAGCAGCGCGCTCAGGAAATACGTCGCGACGTTGAGCTTGAGCGCGTGTGAGGCCGTACCAATGTCGGCGAGCTGATCGCAATTGGCAATCGAATACCGGGTCCAGTAGCGGGCCTTAGTGAAAGCGTTGCGCAAGAAGCGCGCGACGAAGAAGTTGAAGATATGCCGCACCTGGATTGCGGGATCCAGAACGAGCCGATAGCCCGCGCGCCGCAGCCGGTGACTGAACTCGGCGTCTTCGAGGATCGGGTGGACGCGTTCATCAAAGCCGTGGCAGCGGCGCAACGTATCGGCGTGCAGTGCGAGCGCATGGGTTGCGAGGTAGTCGGGATCGGCGGCGTGCCTGGTCTCGCTGTGGTGGATGAACACCGACTGGAAACGGCTGAAAAACGAGTCGTCGGCCGGCAGTGGCGTGTAGGTCCCGCCGAGCACCGCCCTCGGCCCAAGTCGGTCCAGGGCCGCGCACGCCCGCGCGAGCGCATCGGGCGGCAGCAGGCAGTCGGCATCGGTGAAGAACAAGACCTTGCCGCGCGCCGCGTGCGCCCCGGCATTGCGGGCGGCGGCCGCGCCGCGCTAAAGGGGGCGGATCAGCCGGCAGGGCAACCGCCGCAATACCTCGAGTGAGTCGTCCCGCGAGGCGTCATCGACCACGATGACTTTGAATCGGAAGTGGCGCGATGCGAGCGCGGCCCTCAGGCAACGCGCAAGCGTGGCGCTGTCGTTATGGTTCGGGATGATGACCGAGACACGCGCGGCCATTGGCGCGGATTGTGGGCTTATTTGCAGGATTCTGTGAGTTTTTCGCTCTGCGGGAATGATGAATTTGCAACATTTCCAACATCGCGAGGCCCCAGGCGCTGGGCACAAGGACACGATCGCCAGGCGCGCGGGTGGCCAGCGCGGAGGATTAGCTGGCCCTGTCGCCGTTCGTGACGGACGACAGGGCGACAGACAACCGCAGTTCGTCCGAGGAGGCTAAAGCTATCTGCCGCAAATGTTTCAGGTGGTTGGGAATTACTGCCGGCGTGACGGGGCTCGCGCTATGGGCCGCCGCTGCGGGAGCGGCGCAGGGGGGCAAATCCGCAATTGCCCCTCACGCCGGATGACGTCGTGAAGAACATCGACAAGCCCGACTGGGTGGTGGTGGATTGTTGCGATCTCGATGACTATCTCAAGGGTCATTCCCGGGGGCCATCAGCCTTGGCATGAGATGCGGCAAGGCGCTGCGCGATTTCACCGAGCGGATCCTCGGCCCGAAACGGTACGGTGAGCTGTTCGGCAAGGTGGACATCGGCAACAACACCCATGTGGTGTTCTACCATGACGACATGAAGACCATGACTGACGCCACGGTCGGGTCATGAATGCTGGAGTGCCTCGGCCATGACAAGGGGTACGTCCTCAAACGGCGGCCTCGATACCTGGCGCAAGGCGGGCCAGCGGCTGGACGGCAAGCCGGTGAAAAGGGATCCCACGACGTTCAAGGCCAAGGTCGTCGCCAGCCGCTACGCCTCGACCAGTGAGATCCTGAAAGATTGCGCGCAGTCAGGTGTAGAAGGTGCAGCTTGAGGACTTGCGCACTGTGAAGGAGCACAAGGGCGCATCCGCTCGCTTCGCGGCGGCCATGTACCGAACACCACCGTCAATATCTCACACCTTGACACCCTGCCGAAGGTCAAGGACCCCAAGACCGACAAGATGCTCGAGATTGCCTATCTTGATACGGATATCACGGCCAAGGCGTTTGAGAAGTTCGACAAGAACAGGCGCATCATCGTCTACTGCCAGACCGGTACGCGCTCGACGCTGACCTACTTGCAGTTACGGTTGCTGGGATTCAAAAACCCGACGAACTGGGACGACTTGTGGCGCGTCTACGGGGCGCAGGTCGCATATGCGGACGCCAGTGGTACGACTTCGCCACGGTCAACAAGCGCATGCAGGAGGAGGAAAAAAGATCTCCGAACTGGAAGCGGCGCAGAAGAGCGCGGGGAAATAACGACCGCAAGGCGGGCGGCTGTCGCGTGGCGCGCACTGTCGATAATGCTGCCGGCGGTCAGCGCCGGGGCGATGGGCAGGCCGGCCTCGCGCCACGCACGGGCGGTCGAGACATTACAGGTATTAAAGAGGTGAAAGCGCTCGCGCAAACCGTAGAAGCGACTGTGCCCATAGAGCCCGGGGCCAAGCCGCAGCATCCGGCCCGCTGCATCGCGCTCATGGCTCGCCGCGAAGTGGGTGCCCAGCCGAGCAAGCCCCTGGCGCGATACCGGCAGCGCCACCGCCTCGCTCTGCGGGAATTCTCGTTGCGGGACATCGCGCAGGCCGACTAGGTGCAGCACGTCCGGCCCCCCCGATCAGCGCGGCGCGCGAGGCGGTCCCGAGGCCGGGATCGAGGTTCGTATCGTAGCCGCGGTCGCCCCAGCCGACTTCAAGGTAGGCCGCCTGCGGAAACTTTGCCGCCTCGGGCCAGACCCCGGGGGCGGGATGTCGGCCGTGCGCACGACGATGCCCGTGTGCCAGCCGTGGCTCACAAGGTAAATCGTACGATCGCGCGGCCCGTCGCCCGGTTCAATGCGCGGGGCCAGCATGCAAGCGGCGGCTGCCAGCGCAAGCGAGACGATGAGCGAACGCATGCGCCCTAAGGGGCAGGGTCGCCGTTTGCTTTTCCAGGCGTGGTCGGTGCGCGCTTCGTGTAACGAGAAACCTGCCGCGGCGGGCGTTACAATAATCCACACACTTACGCTTGCGGGCCCGTGTGCCTCGGGCCGACAGGAGATCCTGATGATTGGCAATGAGATCCGATTCTCGGTTCAGGGGATGAAGTGCGGCGGCTGCGCCGCCCGGGCCAAAGCGGCGGTCGCCGCGCTGCCCGGCGTGCAGCGCGCCGAGTTTGACGAGAAGACCGGGTCGGGCGTCGTCCAGGGCGACGCCGATCCGCAGGCCGTTGTCCGGGCGCTGGCCGCGCTCGGCTACACCGCCACCGTACAGAACGATTGACGGTCGCCCAGGAACCACTTGAAACACCTCCCGCACGAAGTGAAGAATGGGAGACAACCTGTTTGGGGATGCTCGCCGCCGATTGATCGCGCCGGGGACACAGGCACGGGCTAGAAACAGTGGTCTTCGCCGCGATTGATCTTCGCCGCCTTCCTGACAGGCGCCGCGTGCGCCGGCGTTCGTGGCCGGTGTGAGGCTGCAAAGCTTGCTCTTCCCATCATTAAGAAGGGTTAGGATGTCTGCGTCCCGAGCTTGGAGCAGAACCCATAAATTAATATCGGCAGCACCGTGCGTGCCTCGGGCGTGTCGGCCAAGATGATCCGCTATTACGAGGACATTGGGCTCATCGCGCCGGCTGCGCGCCGCCACCACGGTGCGCTCGAGCGCATTTCCTCTTGGGCCAGGCTTGGGGAGACACACGAGCAAACGGGCCGCAGGCGGGGAGTGCGGAGATGATGGCATGACTGCCGTCGAGAAAGCGCCAAGTTCGCCCAAGCGCCTGTCCATCGCGGGCATGAGCTGTGCCGGGTGCGTGGCGAGCGTCGAGAATGCGCTCAAGGGCGTGCCCGGCGTGCGCGAGGCGAACGTGAACTTTGCTGAGCGCATCGCGACGGTCATTGGTGAGGCGCCGGCCGAGGCGCTCATCGCCGCGGTGAAGCAGGCCGGCTACGACGCCGCCGAGCTGCGCAGTGTGGACGACGAGGCCGAAAGGGAGGCGGCCGAGCGTACCCACTACCGCTTGTTGCTGCGCAAGTTCGTGGTCGCGGCTGCGATCGGCGCCCCGCTCATGGCGGCCGAGCTGCTCGGGGTGCTTCCACCGCTTGCCGCCCCCTCCGGCCGGTGGTTCTGGCTACTGGTGGGTGTGGTGACACTCTTCGTGCTTGTCTACGCGGGCGGGCATTTCTTCCGCGGGGCGTGGAAGGCCTTCGGCGCGCACAACGCCAATATGGATACCCTGATCGCGCTCGGCACCGGGACGGCCTGGGTGTACTCGATGGCGATCGCGGTGGCACCCCACATGGTGCCTTCGATCGCGCAGCATGCCTACTTCGAGGCCGCCGCGATCATCATCGCGCTCATCAACCTTGGCCAGGCGCTCGAGGTCCGCGCACGCGGGAAGACCTCGCAGGCGATCAAGCGCCTGATCGGGTTGCAGCCACGTACCGCGCGCGTGATACGCGAGGGGCGTGAGCTCGACGTGCCGATCGAGGAGGTGGGGCTTGGCGAGACGGTGCGCGTGCGCCCGGGCGAGAAGATCCCGGTGGACGGCGTGATCCTGCAAGGCCACTCGAGTGTGGACGAGTCCATGCTCACCGGCGAACCGCTACCGGTCGAGAAGAAGCCCGGCGACGAGGTCACCGGCGGCACGCTCAACACCACCGGCACCTTCCTGTTCCAGACGACGCGTATCGGGCGCGACACGGCGCTCGCGCGCATCATCGAGATGGTGCGCCAGGCGCAGGCGAGCAAACCCCCGATCGGGCGCCTCGCGGACAGGGTCTCGGGCGTGTTCGTGCCGGCGGTGTTGATTGTCGCCGTCGTCACCTTTCTTGCCTGGTTCAACTTCGGCCCAAGCCCGGTGCTGTCCTACGCGCTGGTGGCGACCATGACGGTGCTCATCATCGCCTGCCCCTGCGCGCTCGGACTGGCAACCCCGATCTCCATCATGGTCGGCGTGGGCAAGGCGGCTGAGTACGGCATCCTTATAAGAAACGGCGAAGCGCTGCAGCAGGCCGGGCGGCTTACGACCGTCGTGCTCGACAAGACGGGGACGCTCACTGAGGGCCGCCCCACGGTCAGCGCGCTCGTCCCGACGCCGGGTTGGGACGAGGCGCGGCTGCTCGCGACGGCGGCGAGTGTCGAGGCCGGTTCCGAGCATCCGCTCGCCCAGGCGATCGTGGAGGCGGCGCGGCAGCGTGGGGTCATGCTCGCAATGACGAGCGGCTTCGAGGCACTCGCCGGTCGCGGCGTGCGCGCCACCCTGGACGGGCACACGGTGCTCTTCGGCAACGCCCGGCTGATGGAAGAGCAGGGCGTGGGGCTCGGTGCGCTCGCGGCCCACGCCGCGCGCCTTGCTGCCGAAGCGCACACCCCCATGTTTCTGGCCGTGGACGCAGAGGCGGCCGGTATCGTCGCCGTCGCCGACCCGGTCAAGGCCGACTCGGCAGCGGCGATTCGCCGGCTGCGTGCGCTCGGGCTTAGGGTCGTCATGATCACCGGCGACAATCGTGCGACCGCCGAGGCCGTAGCGCGCGCCGTCGGGGTGGACGAAGTGCTCGCCGAGGTGCTGCCGCAGGACAAGCAGGTCCAGGTCGCGCGCTTGCAAGCGCACGGGGAGATCGTCGGCATGGTGGGCGACGGCATCAACGACGCCCCGGCGCTCGCTCAGGCAGACGTCGGTTTCGCCATCGGCACCGGTACTGACGTGGCGATCGAGTCGGCCGACGTCGCGCTCATGCGCGGCTCGCTGCACGGCGTGCCAGATGCTATCGCGCTGTCGCGGGTCACCGTGCGCAACATCAAGCAGAACCTCTTCGGCGCGTTTGTGTACAACACGCTCGGAATCCCGGTTGCGGCCGGTGTGCTCTATCCCTTCTTCGGGGTGCTGCTCAACCCTGTGATCGCGGGCGCCGCCATGGCGATGTCCTCGGTTACGGTGGTCAGTAACGCTAATCGGCTGCGGTATTTCCAAGCGGGGGAAGGCGCGAAAGTCGCTCGCCAGGCATCCGCGACAACGACTTCTCGGCCACACACAACGAGGACAGCTGGACCATGATCGCGGCGCTCGTCAATCTCGCCGGCATCGCGCTCATCGCGTTCGTCGTCTGGTGGTTCTGGCTTTCGCGGCCGCGCGCCGCGCGCGCTGGCGGTGGGCCGATCGAGGTGCGCGTGGACAATGGCGTCTACACGCCGGCGGTGATCGAGGTCATGGCAGGCCAACCTGTTACGCTGCGCTTCTGGCGCAAGGACCCGAGCCCGTGCGCCGAGCAGGTGCGCTTCGACGCGCTGGGGATCGTCGCCGAGCTGCCGGTGGACAAGCCCCGCGATCTCACCGTGACCCCGCCGCGCCCCGGCGAGTACGAGTTTACCTGCCAGATGCGCATGTACCGCGGTCGGCTCGTGGCTCGCTAGGGTTTGTCAATGTCGTTTTCAGAAGTGAATAAATTTCGAATCTATTGATCTTCACTTCCGCGCGACTGTTGCTCACACGCGACAAGTTGTTGTGTCCTTTTTATTAAGTTTTTTAATTTCCTTTTCGGCAAGGGTGGTGGTACATATTTGTTCACCAACCGACCGCCACAAAATATCCCTTTCCAGGGCGGGTAATTTGTCTTGAAGTCGCATTCCTTCCGCAGCTCACACCTGAGTGTTAGGAGGTGGCCATGGAAGAGAAGACGCAGGGTCTAAGCGAAGACTGGCTCTCGGTAGGGATCGGGCTATTCGTGTTTGTCTTGGCCTTGGGCGTCATGGCGGGATTTGACCTGCTGGGCTGGGCGGTGAAGACCGGAACCTGGCTCGAGCCGGGTAAGGCTATTAGGCCGGTCTCCAAAGCCTACGCTGGGCTGCCCGGTATTCTCTCTTTGCTCGCCACCTATGGGTTCGCCCTGGCGGTATTGTCCGTGGGCGCGCTCGCCCTCAAGGCAAACCTCTGGAAATTCGCCGCCGCTTTCACCGTGGTGTTCTGGCTGAGCTATCTCTGCTGGATCCTCGGACACTACGCCTACATCGCAGTCACCACGCCGGCGGACATGCAGAAGTTCGACATTAACTGGTCGCTGCGGCTGACGGGCGAGTCCGGTTACTTGTTTGCGTTGATCGCGGGGCTGATCGTCGGCAACCTGCTGCCGAGCCTCGCTCGGTGGCTTAAAGAGGCGGTGCGGCCGGAGCTGTACATCAAGATCGCCATCGTGATCCTGGGCGGTGCGTTGGGCATCAAGGCTGCCGAGCAACTGGGGCTTGCCACCACGGTGATGTTCCGGGGGCTGGCGGCGATCATCGAGGCCTACCTTATTTACTGGGCGGCGGTGTACTTTGTGGCGCGCAAATGGTTCCACTTCAGCCGCGAATGGTCCGCACCGCTCGCTTCCGGTATCTCGATCTGCGGCGTGTCGGCAGCAATCGCCACCGGCGCAGCGATCCGCGCACGGCCCGTGGTGCCGATCATGGTCTCCTCGCTCGTCGTGATCTTCGCGATGATGGAGCTGGTGGTGCTGCCGTTTCTCGCCAAGCTCTTCCTGGCCAACGAGCCCATGGTCGCGGGGGCGTGGATGGGTTTGGCGGTCAAGACCGACGGCGCGGCGGTCGCCAGCGGGGCCATCACCGAGGCGCTGATCTATGCCGACGCCGCGGCCAAGGGGATCCACTACGACAAGGGCTGGTTGCTCGGGGTCACCACCACGGTGAAGATCTTCATCGACATCTTCATTGGCATCTGGGCATTCTTGCTCGCCTACATCTGGACCACGCGCATCGAGGCGAAGAAAGGCGAGAAACCGCGCGCCATCGAGATCTGGTATCGTTTCCCCAAGTTCGTGCTTGGCTTCGTGGTGACGTTCATCCTGATTCTCTCGCTCGGCTTGGGCGCCACGCCAGACGTCATGAAGCAGGTAAGGGCTTCTATGGGCGAGGCCGACGTGTTTCGGCAGCTGTTCTTTGCGCTCACCTTCTTTTCGATCGGCGTCATGTCCAATTTCAAGCAGCTGTGGGCGGAGGGCATCGGCCGACTCGCCGCGGTGTACTTCGTGGCGCTGTTCGGTTTCGTGATCTGGGTCGGGTTGATCATTTCCTGGATCTTCTTCCAGGGCATCAAGCCGCCAGTGGTCGCCGGCTGAGCGCTGTGCAGGAGGTGGTTTATGGCCAGAGTCGCAGAACCCCGGGTAGGCGAAGAGATCCGCAAGATGGAGGAGGAGCCACTTTTGCCCATCGAGAAAAAGCTTATCGCCTGGAGCCTGATCGTCGGCGTGATTGGGCTGGTTCTTCTGATCTGGGTGAGCTACACCTTCTTCCCCGCCGTCCAGTAATGCCCTGTGCCACCGGCACGCCGCGCAGACGGGCTGGCAGGCGGTGGGTCGCGCGTTGAAAGAGTGGCTGGGCGGCATCAGCCCCAGTAGGCGCCACCGGTCGCAGCGGCGATCACGATCACGCCGAGCACCAGGTTGATGCCAACCAGGCGGCGGATCTGGCCGAGTTGTCCGAGGCCAGCCTGGAAATCACCGGCCGCCACCGCCCGCTTGAGGCGGCGGAAGGGCGCGAAGTAAACGTGCAGAAAGATCGCCATCATGGCGAGCCCGAGTGCCTGCATGACGTGCACGTGCCAGCCGACATTGCGCAGGCCCCCGAATGGCACGAATATCATCCAGTAGCCGCTCGCGAGCAGCAGCCCGACTGCCGCCCACACCCAGGGAAAGAAGCGCGTGAACACCTGCACCCAGAGCGCAAGCCGCAATGGCGGCTCGAGCAGTTTCGCCGCCGGTGGCCGCAGGACCATATAGGCGAAAAACATTCCACCGACCCAGATCACGGCGGAGAGGATATGCAGGGTAATGGCGATAGGCATGTATATGCTCCTCTCTGTGGCATGGAACCAATGGGGAACACAGGGATTAGGAATGAGCGGTCATGGACGCTCGGGCATGATGTCTGCGCTCCCCCTATCATGGCTTTGCGCTGGCCTTGTTAAGGTTCGGGCTTTTGCCATTTTCCCCGTGCTTGCAAGCATGCCTTCTTTAGCGCCAGGTAGCGGCGCTTGATCCAGCGCGCCAGCCGCTCGGTGCGTGTGAAGCGGAAGTAGGCCAGGTCTTCTGCCGGGGCCTGCTCGATGTAGCGGTGCTTAAGCTTGACCCAGGCGTTGTAGTCGAACTGCCGGGCCAGGCCGAACAGGAAATGGTTGAGCGGCCGGAACCCGGGCCTGTGCACGATGGCCGCGCCGAAATCGATCAGGCACGGCCGGCTGCCGTCCACCACGAGCAGATTCTCCTTGCGCTTGAGGTCAGCGTGCGCTACGCCGCGGCGGTGCAGCTCTTGGATGTAGGCGAGCAAGGTGGCGAAGAAGGCCTCGCGGTCGCGGATCGGCGCATGCCGCACCGGCTCGCCCGCGACGTGTTCGAGGACGAGGTAGCGCCCGGCGAGCAGCCCGTAGCAGCGCGGGCAGCCGGGGAAGCCGCGCAGGTGTTGATAGACCCCGAATTCCTTGCGCAGCATCCACTGGCGCACCCAGCGCGCAAGGCCGCGCCCGCTCGCCACCTTAATGATCAGCCGCCGGTCTTTGCCCTCGTAGAGATACGCCTGGCCCTGGTAACCGCGTCCGTGCAGGGATGGGCTGCGTCTCGCGCGGTCCTCGATCCAGGCGAGCAATTCGCTTTCGGTAATGCCGTCCAGATTCATCGCCCGCCCGTCAGGGCAGCCGCGTGTAGAGTATGTACAGGAACAGCCCGAGCAGCGCAGCGATGATAGGCTCGCCGTTTTTTCGCAGGCTTACCCGAAACGACCACGGCGCGGCTGCCCCTCCTGCGCGATAGGGAGTGAGCCGCGGGATGAGCGCTCGCACTTGCTGCGCCCACTGCGGCCACTGTTCGGGAAAGAGTCTTGCCAGCAGCCGGTCCTCGTCGCGGATGGTTTGGGGATAGAAGTACAGGCCGAGCGCGATCCACACCGGGAAGCTCCACCACAGCCCCGAGGCCAGGCAGAAGCCCAAGGTGATGAGATGGTTGCCCACGTATAGCGGGTGGCGCACGAAGGCGTACGGCCCGCTGACAGCGAGCGCCTTGTCCTTCTTGACGTGCCCCGAGGCCCACAGGCGCACGGCGATGCCGAGCACGGCGAACGCCACCCCCGGCCAAAACCAGGCACGCTTGGGCGCTCCGACAATGGTGAGCAGGATCAGGAACGCGATGCCGATAAACTGGCGAAAGCGCCGGCGCTGATAGCGGATATCGTGCAGGAATTTCCTAAGGCCAATGCGCTCGGCGAGGGACGGACTGGGTGCGGACATAGTGTGCGGTCGTTTCTGCTGTGTCGGCTCCCGCCCGGGGTGGGGTGGCCGGCGGAAGCCGGCACACACACGCGCGCCGGGTGCGGGTGGCCGCGTATATTAAGGTCAAGACACGGCGCTGACAACAACACGCAAGCGCGTTCGCACGAATGCGCGGGGCAGGCAGGTGTTTTCGGGGCTGAAATTCGCGCAATGATCGGGTAAATTGCGCGTTTTGCAGATGCGGCGCGGGCTACCACACAGCAGCGCGCCGGATAGCAAAACCAGGGCAAGATCATGCGTGACTACAAGATCGCTCCATCCATCCTGTCGGCGGATTTTGCTCGCCTTGGCGAGGAGGTGACGAACGTGCTTGCCGCCGGCGCGGACATGATCCATTTCGACGTGATGGACAATCACTACGTCCCGAACCTGACCATCGGGCCGCTGGTATGCGAGGCGTTGCGCAAGCACGGTGTCACGGCCGACATTGACGTACACCTCATGGTCAAGCCGGTGGACCGCATCATCCCGGACTTTGCCAGGGCCGGTGCCACCTGGATCACCTTCCACCCAGAGGCGAGCGAGCACATTGATCGCTCGCTGCAGCTCGTGAGGGATAGCGGCTGCAAGGCGGGTCTGGTGTTCAACCCTGCCACTCCGCTCGATTATCTCGAGTACGTCATGGACAAGGTGGACATGGTGCTACTCATGTCGGTGAACCCGGGTTTCGGCGGCCAGAGCTTCATCCCCTCGGCGCTCGACAAGCTGCGCAAGGCAAGAAGGCTCATTGACGCGAGTGGCCGCAACATTCGCCTGGAAATAGACGGCGGCGTGAAGGTGGACAACATCCGCGAAATCGCCGCGGCCGGCGCCGACACCTTCGTCGCAGGCTCGGCCATCTTCGGGGCGGGCAAAGACTCTGATCCGAACCGCTACGACACCGTGATCAGGGCCATGCGCGCCGAGCTGGCGAAGGCCAAATAAAACGGACCCACGCAGCGGCGAGGGAAGCGAGAGGCATCCAACGAAACAAAGATTCTCTTGATGAATTTCTGCGTCTGTGGCGCCTCTGCGTTAAGTTTCAAGGTTTACCATGCCCAAGTTCCCACTCCCCGTGAAGATGGTCGTCATTGACCTCGACGGCACACTTGTCGATACGGCGGTGGACATCGTTGAATCCGCCAACCGGATGTTACGCGACCTGGGGCTGCCGGAGCGCGATCCGGCTGCGGTGGCAGGCTGGATCGGCAACGGGGTGGCGCGCCTGGTCAAGCGCGCGCTGACCGGGGAGATGGAGGCTGAGCCGGATGAGGCGCAGTTCGAGCAGGCCTACGCCCTGTTCCTCGAGCACTACGAAGCGAACCTGACCCGGCAAAGTCGCCCCTTCCCCGGGGTAATGGAGGGGCTGGAATGGCTGAAGGGGCAGGGCTTCTGGCTGGTGTGCATCACCAACAAGGTCGAACGCTTCACGCTGCCGCTGCTCAGGGCACTCGGACTGGACAAATATTTCGCGCTCGTGCTCTCGGGCGACAGCCTGCCGCGCCAGAAGCCCGATCCCCTGCCGCTCGTGCACGCCTGCCAGCACTTCGGTATCGCCCCGACGCAGGCACTGCTTGTGGGAGACTCCGGCAACGACGTACGTGCCGCGCGTGGGGCCGGCATGCCTGTCATTTGCGTGGACTACGGCTATAATCATGGGCGCGACATCCGCGCCGAGCAGCCGGATGCCGTAATCGGCTCCTTCGCCGAGCTGCCGATGTACCTCGAGCTTGCGGCGTGAAGACACCAGACATCATGAGACACGGGTCCAGGATCCGGACGGACGTACCGCGATGGTGGCGGGGTTTGCCCGTTGCCGCCGCGCGCGGCGGTGTCTGCCCGGTCAACCGGTGATCTCATGGTGATTCATGTCGTCGCAACAGTTCGAATTCGCCGCCTACTCCGCCCAGGGCTATAACCGCGTCCCGCAGGTACGCGAGGTCCTCGCCGACCTCGACACGCCGCTCTCGGTCTACCTCAAACTCGCGCGCGGACCGTACTCTTACCTCTTCGAGTCGGTGCAGGGCGGGGAGAAGTGGGGTCGCTACTCCATCATCGGCCTGCCGTGCCGCACGCTTTTGCGGGTGAGCGGCGACACCGTGACCCTGGAAACCGATGGCCGAGTCGTCGAGCGCGAATGCACTGCCGATCCCCTCAAGGCCGTGCGCCGCTTCCAAGCGCGTTACCGTGTGCCGCCGGTCGCGGGCCTGCCGCGTTTTACCGGGGGGCTAGTCGGCTATTTCGGTTATGAGACCGTGCGGTTCATCGAACCGCGACTCGGGGGCATGGCCAAGCCCGATGCCGTGGGCGCGCCGGATATTTTGCTCATGGTCTCCGAGGAAGTGGTGGTGTTCGACAACCTCGCTGGCAAGCTATACGTGATCGTGCACGCCGACCCCGTGGAGCGAAACGCCCGCCGCAACGCCGAGCGAAGGCTCGACGAGCTGCTGGCACGCCTCGCCGCCCCCCTGCCTGCGAACCGCACCGCGGGTCTGCCAGTCGCCGTCGGCGAGGCCGACTTCGTCTCCGCCTTCCCGCGTGAGCGCTTCGAGTGCGCGGTGGCGCGCGCGCTCGAGTACATCCGCGCCGGCGACATCATGCAGGTGGTGCTTTCGCAGCGGCTATCCATCCCGTTTGCGGCCGCTCCGCTCGATCTGTACCGCGCGCTGCGCACGCTCAACCCCTCGCCTTACATGTACTTCATGGATCTCGATACCTTCCACATTGTGGGCTCCTCGCCGGAGATCTTGGTGCGGCTCGAAGACGGGACTGTTACCGTCCGGCCGATCGCCGGCACTCGTCCACGCGGCGCCAGCGAGGCCGAGGACCGCGCACTCGAGCAGGAATTGCTTGCCGATCCCAAGGAGCGCGCCGAGCACATCATGCTTGTGGACCTCGGGCGCAACGATGTCGGGCGCGTGGCGAAGACCGGCACGGTGCGTGTTACCGATCTGATGACGATTGAGCGCTACTCGCACGTGATGCACATCGTCTCAAACATCACCGGCGAGTTGGCCAGTGGGCTCGATGCCGTGGACGTGCTGCGCGCCGCCTTTCCGGCCGGCACCGTGACCGGCGCGCCCAAGGTGCGGGCCATGGAGATCATCGAGGAGCTCGAGCCCACGCGCCGCGGCGTGTACGCTGGCGCCATCGGCTACCTCGCCTGGAGCGGTAACATGGACACCGCCATCGCCATCCGCACCGCGGTGGTCAAAGACGGGGTGCTCTACATCCAGGCCGGAGCCGGCATCGTCGCCGACTCCGTGCCGTCCAACGAATGGCACGAGACCATGAACAAGGCACGCGCCATTTTCCGCGCTGTGGCCATGGCGTCGCAGGGATTGAATGGGTAGCCAGCGGCAACAGCTAGCAAGCAAAAACGACCGTCTTGATTCGATTTTGCACTCGCGACCTGCTTTTTGAGGCTGGTTTCATGCTTTTAATGATCGATAATTACGATTCTTTCACCTATAACCTGGTCCAGTATCTGGGCGAGCTGGGCGAGGAGGTGCGGGTCGTTCGCAACGACCGGATCACGGTCGCGGAGATCGAGCGGCTTGCGCCCACGCACATCGTGATCTCGCCGGGCCCGTGCACGCCGAACGAGGCCGGGGTGTCGGTCGAGACCGTTCGGCAACTCGGCGACCGGATCCCTATTCTGGGGGTGTGTCTCGGCCACCAGAGCATCGGTGCCGCCTATGGCGGACGGATCGTGCGGGCAAGGCGGTTGATGCACGGTAAAACCTCCATGATCCATCACCGGGGGCAGGGGGTATTCCGCGACCTGCCAAGTCCGTTCGAGGCGACACGCTATCATTCGCTCGTCATCGAGCGCGAGACCCTACCCGATTGCCTGGAGATCACCGCCTGGACCGAGGACGGCGAGATCATGGGCGTACGCCACAAGCGGTTTGCGGTCGAGGGTGTGCAATTCCACCCCGAGTCTATTTTGACCCAACATGGTCATGAGCTGTTGTCGAATTTTCTGAAAAATAAGATTATTTGAGGCAAAGACGCAAAGACGCAAAGACGCAAAGGAAGGCCAAAGATCACTACAAGCACATTTGCTGATCTCGATAGAGCCCTGTTTTTTCTTTGCGGCTTGGCGACCTTGTGTGTGGGGGACAATACGATGGACATGCAAACCGCCATCCGCGCCGTCATCGAGCGACGCGATCTTGCGGCTGCCGAGATGCGCGCGGTGATGCGCCTCGTCATGACCGGTCAGGCTACGCCTGCGCAGATTGGTGGCTTTCTCGTGGGTTTGCGCATGAAGGGCGAGACGGTCGAGGAGATCGCCGCGGCGGCCGAGGTGATGCGCGAGCTTGCTACCCCGGTGGGCGTCACGGGACCGCATCTCGTGGACACCTGCGGCACGGGCGGCGACGGAGCGCATACCTTCAATGTCTCCACGGCTGCGGCGTTCGTGGTGGCAGCGGCTGGCGGCAAGGTTGCCAAGCACGGCAACCGCTCGGTGTCGAGCCGCTGCGGCAGCGCTGATGTGCTCGAGGCCGCGGGCGTGAGTCTCGACCTCAGCCCGCAGCAGGTCGCACAATGCGTGAACGAGGTGGGCGTGGGCTTCCTGTTCGCGCCCAAGTTTCACGCCGCCATGCAGCACGCCATCGGGCCGCGGCGCGAGATGGGCGTGCGCACCATTTTCAATCTGCTCGGCCCGCTCACCAACCCAGCGGGCGCGCCCAACCAGCTGATCGGCGTGTTTGCAAGAACATGGGTCGAGCCGATCGCCGCGGTGCTCGAGCGCCTGGGAGCAGAACACGTCATGGTGGTGCATGCCGAGGACGGCATGGACGAAATCTCGATTGGGGCTCCCACGCAGGTCGCGGAGCTCAAAGACGGACGTATAACCACATATACGGTCGAGCCCGAGCAGTTTGGCATCGAGCGCAGTAATGTGGCTGCCATCGCCGTGGACAGCGTCTCACAGAGTCTGGCCATGTTGGAATCTGCGCTTGGCAATGAGCCAGGGCCGGCGCGCGACATCGTGGCGCTCAACGCAGGCGCTGCGATCTACGTCGCGGGCCTGGCGGGCAACATGCGCGAGGGCGTGGACAAGGCCCTGGCCGTGATCGCGAGCGGCGCGGCGCGCGACAAGCTGAACGCCCTGGTCGGCTTGAGCAGGCGGCTGGCCAGCTGAGTGAAGGTCTGGTTTTTATGAGCACTATCTCGATATGGCTTGCGCGGAAGGGTGCGCGCGATAGCGCATTGTATTTGGCGTTTGAGGAGACGGGGGCACCTTTTGCTACGCTCCAGACGTATCCAGCTCGTTTTTAAGGCAGGCCCCAATTTTCGAAGCAGAGACGCCGCGAGGATGTGCGGAGGAGTGCGGCAGCAGGTTGTGTGGTCACAGCGCCGAGGAGGCAGACGCTGAGCGTTTGCTGCGCAAAACCCAGAAAGTTCCTCGACAGGTCCGCGCCTTTCGCGTCGAGTAGCTGTTGTGTGTTGCCATCATTTTGTCGGCCGTCTGAAAGATGAGGGACGTCCCGGACATGCTCAAGCGCATCCTTGCGCACAAGGCCGAGGAGGTGCGCGCGCGCGTGCAGCGCCTGCCGCTACGACAGCTCAGCAAACAGGTCGAGACAGCGAGCGCCCCGCGCGGTTTCGTAGCGGCCATCGAGGCGCGGATTGCCGCGGGCAGGCCGGCGGTCATTGCGGAGATCAAACGCGCCAGCCCGAGCAAGGGTCTGCTGCGCGCCGACTTCGATCCGGCCGCGCTCGCCAGAAGCTACGAGCGCTCCGGGGCGACCTGCCTGTCGGTGCTGACCGATACCAAGTACTTCCAAGGGGCGGACGAGCACCTTGAGCAAGCGCGTGCCGCCTGCCGTCTGCCCGTTCTGCGCAAGGATTTCCTGTTCGACGACTACCAGGTATACGAGGCGCGCGCGCTTGGTGCGGATTGCATTCTGCTGATCGTAGCGGCGCTCGCAGACACCCAGATGCGCGATCTGCAAGCGCTGGCGGACAGCCTCGGCATGGACGCGCTGGTCGAGGTGCACGACGAGGCCGAGCTCGAACGCGCGGCATTGCTCGGGACAAGGCTCATCGGCGTCAACAACCGCGATCTTCGCAGCTTCGAGACGCGTCTTGAGACGACACTCGAGCTGCTGCCGAAGATCCCACCCGACCGTATCGTCGTCGCCGAAAGCGGCATTCTCGCGCTCGAAGACGTCCGTCGCTTGCGCGCGCACGGTGTCAATGCCTTCCTGGTCGGCGAGGCCTTCATGACGGCTCCCGACCCGGGCGCGAGATTGATCGAATTGTTCGGGGAGTCGACATGAAAGCCACGATCGAATGGACCGGCGAGGTGAGCTTTGTAGCGCGGACCGAGAGCGGCCACGAGATCCGCATGGACGGCCCGCCGGAGCACGGCGGGCGCAACCGCGGGCCGCGCCCCATGGAGCTGGTACTCGCGGGCACCGGCGGCTGCACTGCCTTCGATGTGGTGCACATCCTGCGCAAGCAGCGCCAGGACGTTAGCAGCTGCCGTGTCGAGCTCGATGCCGAGCGCGCCACGACCGACCCCAAGGTATTCACCCGCATTCACGTGCACTTCATCCTCACCGGTCGCGGGCTCGATCCGAAGAAGGTCGCGCGTGCCATCGAGCTGTCATCGACCAGGTACTGCTCGGCCTCGATCATGCTCGCCAAGACCGCAAGCATCACCCACGATTTCGAGATCCACGAGACGCCGTGAGCGAGTCCGCTGCCGGCGCGCGGGGCGGGATCGGCCCTGGCCGCAGCCGGCGAGGCGCTGCGTGACTACGCGATGTTTTTGGAATCGGTGCTGCAGCCGCACGCCGCCGGCGGACTCGCTGGTGGGCGGCGTATTTCAATAAGCTGCTGCGCTACCGGCACGGATTCGATCTCGACGCCGCGACATTGCACGCGCTGGGCGAGAAGTTGTTTGCGCACACGCGCGCCGAGCTGGAAGAGGCCTGTGTGGAGAGAGAATCTTTGCTCAAATCCAATACGCCGTACCCGTCATGACCCGTGAGGCCAAGCACATGAGTCGCTTGACCGTTTCGGGTAGTTCGGCGGCGCCGGCCTCGACGGCCACGGTGGCGTGTCTGGCCTCGTCTTCTTTCATCTGCGCCAGGATTGCGCGGCTTTTGCGATCGCCACGCGAGAGCCGATCGAGGTGACCTTCGAGGTGCTGGACCACCTGTCGCTCGGTTTCAGCGAGGAAGCCAAGGCTCCACTTGTCACCGGCAAGACCGGCTAGCGCGCCGAGTGCGAACGAGCCGAGGTACCAAAGCGGATTCAAATAGCTCGTATGCGTACCGAGCTCCCGCACACGCTCCCCGGTCCAGGCGAGGTGATCGTTTTCCTCTCCGGCCGCCGCCACGAGCTTGTCACGCACGTCTTCGCGTCGCGCCGTCGCGGCCTGGCCCTGATAGAGGGCCTGGGCGCAGATCTCCCCGGCATGGTTGACGCGCATCAGCCGACCGGCCTCCTCGCGTTCAGCGGCGGAAAGTTCGCCTTCGGGTAGCCCGGCTGCCGGGCTCGGGCGCGCCACGGGCGGCGGGCCGAATACGGTGCGTAGCGCCTGATCGAGGTGGCCGATCAAGCGATCGAGGTCGGAGTAGAAGCGCTCTGTCATGGCGCTACATCTGGAAGGTACGAAATATCCGCGAGGCGATCCGGGGTTTCTCTCCCTGCATGATTAGGAAGCGAAATGGCTCGGCCCGCCCGGGCGCCTTCGTTTTGCTGAGCGCACGTGATTGCTAGCCACGAGGATAAAGAACGTAAACGGATCTGCCATCGCTCATAGCGAGTGGTGGGAAATTATACCTTTTGGCTTTTTACCTGCCACTTGCCGCCTGCAACTGTCTTTCGATCAGCACGACGGGATGGGTAACTTCGATATGCATGGCAGCCTCGCGGATCCCCGCCGCGAGATACATCGCGCACCCCACATTCGAGGTCACGAGAATGTCCGGCATGAGGCGCGCAAGCGGCGCGAGCTTGTCCGCGCGCAGGCGGCCGGCCATCTCCGGCTGGACCAGGTGATAGAGCCCGGCCGCGCCGCAGCAGAGATTGTTCTCGGGTAGAGGAAAAACCTCCGCCTCGGGTATCCGGCGCAGCAACGCATAGACCGGATCGATCTGCCGTAGCACGTTAGCGAGCGTGCAGGGATCGTGCACCGCAATGCGCCGGCGCAAGGGGCGGAACCCCATGCCGTCGAGCGCATCGGATCGTACCAGGAACGCGCTGATGTCCGTGACCTTGGCGGTGAAGGTCGGTGCTTCGCCGTCCAGCCATTGCGAGTACTCACGCAGCATGGCCGCACAGCCGCTGGCCGTAACCACGATGGCGTCCACCGGCAAACCGCCAAAGGCGCGCAGATTGACGCGCATCAAGTCGCGGGCCATGTCGAGCTCGCCGCCGTGTTGGTGCAAGGCGCCGCAGCAGCCTTGCACTGCAGGCACGTGAACGTCGTAGCCGAGGAGTGTGAGCACCCTCACGGTAGCCTGCAGCGTGGCTTGGTCGGTCAGGCGGGCGATGCAGCCCGTGAACAGGGCCACGGCACCCCGGCGGCGTCCATTGGCGGGATAAAACGGTGCCAAGGGTTCGGCGCGCGGCAGCGGGGGCAGATTCTGTTCCGCGGTCTCAAGTCCAATGAGCTTAAGTAGACGGCTTCGCCGCATTAACTGCTGCAGACCGCAGTACCGATAAAGGCGCAGTAACTGTCCGAGGCGGTCGAGACGGCGCGGGTTGACGATAGAGCTAAGTACGAGCCGTCGCAGCCAGCGACGCCATGTGCGGCCGGGTCGGATCGCCTCAAGACGGGCATGCACGAGGTCGTACAACCGGCCGTAGGCGACCCCCGAGGGGCATACCCGCTCGCACGTGCGGCAGTTGAGGCACAGATCTAGGTGCGATTGAAGCCTTTCGCTCCACGGCAGCTCTCCCTTGGCGAGCGCTAATACGAGCGTCAGGCGGCCGCGAGGCGATTCCGCCTCGTTCAACGTCTTGCGGTACGTCGGGCATAGCGGAACACATAGTCCGCAGGCGACGCATCGTTCCGCTTCGCGACGAATTTCGGTGCTCAGGTCCAAGGTCCGGGAAAGCCGTGGCCTGTGACGGGGTGTTTGCCTGCAGACATGGGAGCGGCGCCGGCTATAATCGCAGCTTGCTTCCCTTTTATGGGTGAACGGATCATCGGGCGATGAGTTATTACCGCTATCATGTCTTTTTCTGCATAAACCAGCGCGAGGGCGGCAGTGCCTGCTGCGCCAACCACGGTGCACGGGCGATGCGCGAATACGCCAAGGAGCGGGTCAAGGCGCTCGGCTTGAACGGCCAGGGCGGGGTACGGGTCAACCAGGCCGGCTGCATGGATCGCTGCGAGGAAGGACCATGTATCGTCATATACCCCGAAGGGACCTGGTACACTTACGTGGATCAGGAAGACGTGGACGAGATTATCGAACGACATCTCCGGCACGGCCAGATCGTCGAGCGTCTCAAGATCTGAACCTGTTCGGCCGTTAAGGAAGAAGGCCGATCCCCAAATTGAACTCTTTTGCTGGCATGTTGTCTTCTTTTCTAAAGCGTGTCAGGATCTAGGAAGGTGGCATATAAGTTACTGAAATATAATGTAAAAATTACGCGCTACACAAAGCGCCATTGTTGGTTGACAACGCGTAAAAATATTAGATAATTATGATTTACTAGTTCCTGATCATGGACTGATTTTTGCAAGGCCATGATGAGGAGACCCGGATTTGCAACCGTGTTCCAGGCCTGGAAAGCGGTTTGAAAGGCTCCTCCATCCTCCTAGTGGTGGTTCGGGCGTGGCTCCCAGCCACGCCTTTTTTTTGCCCAGAAATCCTTGGGCGAGTATCGGCTGTCCCGTCGCCTGGGGGCTGGCAAGCAGCAGCCCCGGGCCTTCGCGCTACTTGCTACGAATGGCCGGGTTTTATACCATTCGCGGCTTCCCGAAGCCGGATATGACCTGATGAAAACTTTTTCAGCGAAACCGCAGGCAGTCAAGCGCGAGTGGGTAGTGATTGACGCCACCGACAGGGTTCTCGGACGGCTTGCGGCCGAGATCGCCCGCCGGCTGCGCGGCAAGCACAAGCCCGAATTCACGCCGCATGTGGACACGGGTGATTACGTGGTGGTGGTCAACGCCGAGAAGGTGCGAGTGACAGGCCGCAAGGAAACCGATAAGGTCTATACCCGCTATTCGGGCTACCAGAGCGGGCTTAAGACCACAACCGTGCGTGAGCTACGCGCCAAGCATCCCGAGCGCCTCATCGAGCACGCGGTACGTGGCATGCTGCCCAAGAACCCGCTCGGTCGGGCCATGTTCCGCAAGCTCAAGGTCTACGCTGGCAACGAGCATCCCCATCGGGCCCAACAGCCGAAGACACTGGAGATCCGGGGTTGACGATCATGGCGAATTTGCAAACCTATTATGGCACCGGCCGGCGCAAGACCTCGACGGCGCGCGTGTTCATCAAGCGCGGCAGTGGCCAGATCCTGGTCAACGCGCGCCCGCTCGATGAGTACTTCGGGCGCGAGACGGCGCGCATGATTGTCCGCCAGCCATTGGTTCTGACCGACCTCGCCGAGAAGCTCGACGTCGAGGCGAACGTCACTGGCGGCGGTCCGAGCGGTCAGGCCGGCGCTATTCGCCACGGCATCACCCGCGCGCTGCTGCGCTACGACGAGGGTCTGCGCCGCACCTTGCGCAAGGCCGGCTTCGTCACCCGTGATGCCCGCGCGGTGGAACGCAAGAAGTACGGCTTGCACAAGGCCCGCAAGCGGCCGCAGTACTCGAAGCGATAAGCTTCAAGCTTTAGGCTCCAGGCTTCAAGCCACAAGGCCGTGGCGACAATCGAAGATTTCGAAGTCTGGGTAAGAGCCAGGAGGCTCGGCGAAAGCGTTTATAAGGCCTTTAGCGCTTGCCGGGATTCTGGTTTCAGAGATCCGGGTCATACTCTTGCTGCCGTCGAATATCGCCGAGGGTGCCGTACGCGACTCTGAGAGGGCATGCGCCAGATCCTTGCGGATCGCCAAGGGCTTACGGTAGGTGAGCTTCGCACCCAGCCTGTATCGCACCCGTACGCTTGGCTATTTTGCGAGGACCGATCTAAATCGGTTGATTGATGAAACAGTGCAGCTGCCACGCATGCTTTACGGCCTGATCGAGGCATGCGAGATTAAAATAACTAGTGACACCACATTATCTGGCTTGTCGCTTCTAGCTTGTGACTTGCAGCTTGCAGATGGGGGATCGTCTAACGGTAGGACAGCGGACTCTGACTCCGTTAATCTAGGTTCGAATCCTAGTCCCCCAGCCAGTCATGAAAAGCCTGCCGCTTCGGGCTTTTTGTTCACAGTATCTTGAATCCCGCGCTACCGCTTGCGCGCTTATCAAACGATCCGGTTTCGTTGCAACCGTGGGCGGCGTTACGGCGTCCGATCAGGCCATCCGTGAACCCGACGTTCGATCGACATTCGTCGTGCAAGACCGCCAACGTCACGTGGCGCCCCCCTGTAGCGCATGCGTTGACAACAGCCATTCCAGCACGGTGATGATGGCGCCTTTATCATAGCCGTATGCTGACTCCAACACCCGGACGACTTTATTGAGCACGATGCAATTGGCCATGACCATGATCATGGCTATAGCCTTTTTATGCTTGCCCGGCAAGCTGCCTGTAGGCGGTGCAGTCAGGATGCGCTTCAGCACACCATCCAGCTGTAAAACCTGTCCGGCCAGCGCCGGGAGCGTGCAGCACGCGGGGAATTTCAACCATATCGCCGCCTACCCGGTACGGGTGTAGATATGGTGTCGGCGGTACGACGAGTTCGCGCGTCGCCGGCACCCGTCCGGGTCGTGCGGCCGCAGGCTGCTTTGGCAAACGCTCCGCGGCCTTGAGGATGTACGCGGCAACTGTCTGAGCGGCAGGGGGATGGTCTTTTGCGATATAAGCGCTCAGGGCAACCAGCGCGTCGAGCGCCAGCGCATACCACCTCGGCCTCACGCCGTAGGCTTCGGCGCGTCCTTAGTGCCCCAGCTTCTCAACCATGAGCCACCTTTTTGTGTTCGACAAAGCGTCCCTCGTCGGCCGCTTTAGATGTCCTTCTCGATGGCAGCGATGTGTCAGGACTCCTGGTCCGCATAGGCCTGGATGGCTTCCGCAGCAAGGAAAAACTGGCTGCGCCGAGTGGCGCGGGCCAGCCTTTCCAATTGTTTCTTAAGCTTCGCATCCAGACGGACGGTAATCGTGGTTGTGGTCATCGGGAAGCCTCTTGCGGGATAACGGTTTGTGTACGTAGCACATAGCGAGAACCCACCCTACGGCCTCAGTAGCCTGGATCGCTTCAGGCGCGCCGCTTTATCTACTCTAAAAAAATAGTTTTTCAAACAATTACTTAAGTTTTCGGCCAGTAGCTGTTGTGCGAAAACAACAAAATCATAAGCTGTTGCTAATACGCAAATCCCCGTTGCATGGACGCAAACGGCTGTGTTATAAAACGCGGGCGCCTTAGCGCTAAGGCGTAAAGAGAAGTAACAACTCTAATCCTTCAACAGGAGGAATCCATGAAGAAGAAGCTTCTTACGGCAGCCGTCGGTGCGGCGCTCGCGGCCGTCCCGGCGCTCTATGCCCAGGCCGATGTGAAGGTCTACGGGCAGATCCAGGTCGAGCTCGCCAGTGAAGACGCCGATCTGGCGCTCGCTGGTACCAACGAAGAGTTCCTGCGTACTGACAACTGGGATGGCGGCGACATCGATACTGCGACCGATGGCTCTACCGGCTCGATGATCACCATAGAAGACAACGCGCGCGGCCGCTTCGGCATCAAGGCCGACGAGGACCTGGGCGGTGGCCTCAAGGGCCTGGCGGTCGTCGAGTACGACCTCGGTGACACCCCGACTAGCGGCACCGGGCCGACCATCCGCCACGCCAGCGTTGGTCTGAGCGGCGCCTTTGGTACCTTCCTGACGGGCACGCTGAAGTCACCTTACAAGTACACCGGCGGCGTCAAGTACGACCCCTTCGTGACCACCAACCTCGAGGCGTGCCGCAATGGCGGCATGACCGGCGGTCTGTTTGGCCATAACGGCTTCATCAGCAACGCCATCGGCTACCAGACGCCGAAGGGCCTGCCCGTGGACGTGTGGGTGATCTACAGCCCGGATGAGAACGGCGCCGATTCAGCGGGCAACGAGGGCAGCCCCGTGGGCGACAGCGGTGACTATTCCGCGTCGGTGCGCTTCGGCCAGAAGACCTGGGAGGCCTTCATCGCCACGGCGCACAACTCGGACAACACCGGCCCGACTGACTCCTTCGCCAATGATTACACGGCCAACAAGATCGGCGGCAAGTTCTCGATCGGCCCGCACACCATCGTCGCGCAGTACGAAGATACCGATGAGGACGTCAGCGCCGGCGTCTCGAATGAGGGCAATATCCTCTTCATCGGCTATCACTTCAAGATCGGCAACACCACGCTGATCGCCCAGGCCGGCGATAGCGAGCTGGAGCAGACCGGTGATCCCGACACGCAGGAAGCCACCTACATCACGCTCGGCGCGGTGCACAACTTCTCCAAGACCACGCGTGTGTTCGGCGGCTACTCGACCACCGACGTGGACAACGAGGGCTTCGCCGCGGGCGTCAACGGCGAGCGCAAGGTGTTCTCCATCGGCCTTCGCAAGGACTTCTAATCAAGAACAAAAGCTTTACCGCTTGGAACGGGGCCTTCGGGCCCCGTTTTTTTGCTGCATGCAGTCGCCGCAGGCTGTGCTCCAGCGCCCAGCGCCCTTGCGCGCTCGGCGTTGTGGAACTGTCTGCCATGTTCCACCCCACGGGGACCAACATGGCTGCGGAGCTGAGGGTATAATTTCGATCCGTGATCGATGGTCGGCATCCTCGGCGGGACGGGCTACACCACGGGTGGCGCTGCTGCGGCTCCTCGTGCCGCCTCCACATGCACGAGGCTACTTTCTTACTCCTGAAGCACAACATGTGTGCTGCCGTACCGAGCGTCTGAAGGTGGGGGCGGTGGCCTGTAAGCGTTGATGGTAAACACGAGCTTGTTCGTGGCTATAGCGACGAGGCGACCTGGCTCGGTTTGCCCGCCGCGCGCGCCCGGGGGTTGAGGCGCCCTGGCCTTGTCCCCCGCTCCCGCCGGAACGAGGAACTTCGACCAAGGATGCGCGGTCAAGCTTCAAGCCGGGGGCATGCTTCCTTGCGCGACCATTCATCCGTTTGAGCATGATGGCTTAACGCGATAGGGGGAAAATACTATGAAACGCGCGACCCCGGTTGGTGCAACCGTGCTGGTGCTGGGTCTTGCCGCCTGCGCCCCCGCCACGCCGTTTAAAGGCACTGACCTGAGTGCTGCCGACTGGGGCGGTGACTTCACGCTCACGGCGCACACCGGCGAGCGTGCCAACACCAAAGACTACCGCGGCAAGGTCGTGATCCTCTACTTCGGCTATACGCACTGCCCCGACATCTGCGCGCCGACCCTGCAAAAGCTCGCCCTCCTCATGAGACGCCTAGGCGAGGACGCCGGCCGCGTGCAGGTGCTCTTTGTCACCGTGGACCCCAGGCACGACACCCCCGCAGAGCTCGCCAGCTTCGTGCCCGCATTCCACCCGAGCTTCGTCGGCCTGACCGGCACGGAACCGGAAATCGCCGCCATTGCGAAAGACTACAAGGTCGCCTTCCAGGCCAACCCCCCAGTCCCGTCCGGCCACACCCTCATCGACCATTTCGGCGGCATGATGATCAAAGACACGACGGGCGAGCTGCGCCTGCTCTTCAAGAACGACATGCCCGTCGAGGACATGGAACACGACGTGCGTCTTCTCTTGAAAGAAAAGCTCTGAGCCTTTTTCTGCGAGGCGATACAGCCTAGATGGGGGCAGGCAGAAGGAAGTTTACAGAAAAACGACACACGACCTTGTCTTAATCTTGACGTATAAGAGGGCGTCCCTGAAATTGTGCGCAAGCCTTCGCCGTCAAGGACAGTCGAGGTGCAAGGGGTCGGTGCGTTGCCTGCCGCAAGATATGGTCGGTCTAGCTGTCGCGCAGCCGGCGCCGAGCGCATCGTTCACGCCTACGACGCCGCCAGGGCGCCTTACCTGCAAAAAAGGATTTTTCGGGTGTTTGGCGCCTTGCGTCGATGAAGCGGCAAGGCGCATGTGCCTTCCTTGGTGCTTTGCGCTTGCTGCCGCAAGCCGCCCCCGCGCCCAAAAAGCTCGCCGGCCTCTTCTTGGCGCTCACTCGCCTGTGCCCGCCGCCGCGCTTAGACGGCTGACGATCAGGCCGTAGAAGGAGTCACCCGGCGAGGTGAAGCGCCAGCCGAGGTGGTGGTGGCAGCTGGCGCACAGCGCCAGCTGCCAGGCGTAGCCACGAAACCAGCTGTGGGCGTCAGTTGCCGCGCCATGCAGCACGCAGCCGGCCGCCTCGCGGAAGCAGCCGATCGTGTAAGTAAATCCGTAGGGGTTGGTGCAGGTGTGTTCGTGGTCACCGTTGACTTCGATGCGCTCGTCCTGGTGGGTGATCGGGTGTTTGCACAGTGCGCAGAACAGGCGCTTTTTCCTCTTGAGTTTCTCGGCGGGCTGGGCCGCAGCCTGCCTCTCCCGCTCGGGTTCGCTCTGCGGGTCGAAGCGCAGCAGACCGGGAAGCACAAGTTCCATGGCCGTTTTGCTATCCAAAAAACCGCCTCAGCACGCCCCCGCGCGCGAGGCTTACAGCCCCTCGCGGGCGAGATTTGCCGATGGCGAATAAAGCGATCAACGCGCGCGCAGGGGCCGCCACAATTCTACTTTAAGGATTCTCCCCGGCGTTGCTCCCGAGCATGTGCAGACGGCATTTTAAATAGTATACGCCGCCTCTGGCATGCACGCGCGTGTGCCGATGCAGGCGCGGCGCATGAAGTCGCAAAGTCAGGTACACGAGTATCACGCACGGGCAGTGCTTGCGCGGGCTAGGCGGCGGCCGAACAGCAAGGGGTTATCGGGGCATAACACAGGTTGCTGCAAGAACGGCCAGCGGGCCTTACGCCAGATGGCGAACCTCGCTGGGATCGTCAAGCAAGTGCGTAAAAAAGAAAGGAAAGACTGCAGGCTGGGCTAACGGGCTCAGCGCCGGCCGCCGAGCAGCGAGCCGAGCAGCCCGCGCATGATCTGCCGGCCAAGCTGCGAGCCGATGGCGCGCGCCGCACTTCTGACCATCGCCTCGGCGATGCCTTCGCGCCGGCGCGCAGCATCGCGTGTTGCGGCGGCAGCTGGCGAGGGTTTCGTAGACTGCGCACGTCGTCTTAGGATCTCGTAGGCCGACTCGCGGTCCACGGTTTGCTCGTAACGAGCCGCCAGCGGCGAGGCGGCGAGAATTTGCCGGCGCTCGGCGGGGGTCACAGGCCCCAGGCGCACGCCCGGCGGCACGATACGCACTCGCTCGACCGGCATGGGACTGCCCTTCTGATCAAGCATCGAGACGAGCGCCTCGCCGACTTCGAGCTGGGTGATTGCTTCGGCGACCTTAAGCCTGGGGTTGGCACGGAAAGTCTCGGCCGCGGCCTTGACGGCCTTCTGGTCGCGGGGGGTAAAGGCGCGCAGCTGATGCTGCACGCGGTTGCCGAGCTGGCCGAGGATCTCCTCGGGGACGTCGAGCGGATTTTGTGTCACGAAATACACGCCCACCCCTTTCGAACGGATAAGGCGTACTACTTGCTCGATCTTGTTGATGAGCGCCTTGGGAGCGTCCTCGAACAGTAGATGCGCCTCGTCGAAGAAGAAAACGAGCTTCGGTTTGTCGCAGTCGCCGACCTCAGGTAGATTCTCGAAGAGTTCCGCAAGCAGCCACAGCAGCAAGGTCGAATAGGCCTGCGGGGCATGGAGAAGCCGCTCGGCGGCAAGCACGTTGACCACGCCTTGGCCGTCCACAGTCTGCATGAGATCGGCCAGCTCGAGCGCGGGTTCGCCGAAGAAGCGCTCTGCCCCCTGCGCCTCGAGCGTAAGCAGGGCGCGCTGGATCGCGCCGATCGAGGCAGACGAGACGTTGCCATACTCGGTGGTATAGGTTTTCGCGTTCTCGCCGACGTGCTGGACCATCGCGCGCAGGTCTTTGAGATCAAGAAGCAAGAGGCCCGCCTCGTCGGCGATCTTGAAGACAAGGCTGAGCACGCCGGATTGCGTCTCGTTGAGTCCGAGCAGGCGCGCGAGCAGAAGCGGCCCCATGTCCGAGACCGTGGCGCGCAGCGGATGGCCCTGCTCGCCGAACACGTCCCAGAATACGACCGGGCAGGGAGCGAACGTGAAGTCCGCGAGCTCGAGTTCTCTGATGCGTTCCTTGACCTTCGGGTTTTCGCCGCCGGCATGTGAGAGGCCGGCGAGGTCGCCCTTGACGTCAGCGAGAAACACCGGCACGCCGAGGCGCGAGAATCCCTCGGCGAGCCGGGCGAGTGTGACGGTCTTGCCGGTGCCGGTGGCGCCGGCAATGAGACCGTGACGATTCGCCATCCTCGGCAGCAGGTAGATCGGGCGGCAGTGCTTTGCGATCAGGATAGGATCGGCCATCGCGACCTCTCACCTCCAGCGGCGATCAGGCCAGCGCCCGCTGGGCGGCGCCGAGTGCCGCACCCGCCTCGATCGGCACGCGCAGCGCGCGCAGCGTGGCCTCCAGCGCGCCCAGGCAGTACATGACGTTCTTCGCATTGGCCGCAGCCCCCATGAGGCCGATGCGCACGATCTTGCCTGCCAGTGCCCCGAGGCCCGCGCCGATCTCGAGGTGAAATTGCTCGAGCAACCGTGCGCGCAATTTTGCCTCGTCGACCCCCTCGGGGACGACGATCGCATTGAGCTGCGGCAGCCGCGCCTCTTCGCGGACCAGGAACTTTAGACCCATTGCCTCGATGCCAGCGGCGAGCGCCTCGTGCATCTTTTTGTGTCGCGCCCAGGCGTTCTCCAGACCTTCCTCGGTCAGCATCACCAGCGCCTCATGCAGGCCGTAAAGCGGGTTGATCGGCGCGGTGTGGTGGTAGGCGCGTTTGCCGCCGCCCCAGTAGCCCAAAAGCAGGCTCATGTCGAGGAACCAGCTTTGTACCTTGGTCTTGCGCCTTTTGATGCGCTCGAGTGCGGTTTCAGCAAAACTCACCGGCGAGAGTCCGGGCGTGCACGACAGGCACTTCTGCGTGCCTGAATAGATCGCGTCGATGCCCCAGTCGTCCACCCGCAGCTCGCACCCGGCGAGCGAGGTCACGGCATCCACGATCGCCAGGCAATCGTGGCGATGCGCGATCTCGACCAGGGACTTGGCGTCGGAGCGCACCCCGGTGGAGGTCTCGGCGTGCACGAAGGCAACGAGCCGTGCATCGCGGTGGGTCTTGAGCGCGTCTTCGAGCTTCTGGGGATCCACCGGATCGCCCCATTTGTCCTCAACCACGACCGGCACCCCGCCGCAACGTTCGATGTTCTCCTTCATGCGAGCGCCGAACACGCCGTTGATACACACGACGACCTTATCGCCCGGTTCCACCAGGTTGACGAAGCAGGCCTCCATACCGGCCGAGCCCGGCCCGGAGACGGGGAAGGTGAGCGCGTTTTTTGTCTGGAAGGCGTACTGCAGCATGGCCTTGATCTCGTCCATCATGCCAACGAAGGCCGGATCGAGATGGCCGATGGTCGGCCGGCTCATCGCGGCAAGCACGCGCGCAGGCACATCGGACGGGCCAGGCCCCATGAGGGTGCGAAGCGGCGGATTGAAGGAAGCAAAACGCATAAAACGACCTTTTGTTTTCAGTGGGTTTTTGCAATTCATCCGCAACCAGTATATGGGCATCTCGAAACAGCGGACAACGCCCACACACGCGCGCGAGGGTATCTCACAGCGCGAATCCGGTAAACTCATGCCCCATGCAGACGGCACTCGCCGCATTTATCCGCGACACCGAGGGTGGCCGCAAGGCCGATGCCATTCTGCGTCGCTGCGTGCACTGCGGGTTTTGCAACGCCACCTGTCCGACCTACCAGCTCCTCGGCGACGAGCTCGATGGGCCTCGCGGGCGCATCTATCTGATGAAACAGATCTTGGAGGGGCATACGCCGGGCCGCCGCACCCAGCTCCACCTCGACCGCTGCCTGACCTGCCGCGCCTGCGAGACCGCCTGTCCGTCGGGGGTGCGCTACGCCGAGCTGCTCGACATCGGGCGACTGCTGATCGAACGGTGGGTGAAAAGGCCGTGGGCGCAGCGCCTCCTGCGCTGGGGGCTGCGCCGCACGGTGCCTTACCCGCGGCGGTTCGCCGTACTGCTCGCGATCGCCAGGCGCGGGCGCATATTGCTGCCTTCTCGCCTGCGACGCGAGATTCCCGCAGCGTCGCGCCCGGCAACCGACTGGCCAGGTGCGCGCCATGCACGCCGCATGCTGGTGCTCGAGGGCTGCGTGCAGCCGTTGCTCGCACCGGCGATCAATGCCGCCGCTGCGCGCGTGCTCGACCGGCTCGGCATCTCGCTGCTTGTCGCGCCCGGCGCCGGCTGCTGCGGGGCGCTGAGCCATCATCTGGCCGCCGTCGAGGAAGGACGGGCATTCGCGCGGCGCAACATCGACGCCTGGTGGCCGTACGTCGAATCCGGGATCGAGGCAATCGTGGCGACGGCGAGCGGCTGTGGCATGCATCTTAAGGACTATGGACGGCTGTTGTGTCACGATCCCGTCTACGGTGCGAAGGCCGCACGCGTGGCGGCCCTGACCCGCGATCTAAGCGAGGTTCTGGACCGCGAAGACCTCTCCGTCCTCGGGCCAGCACGCGCGGCGTCGAAGATCGCCTTTCACTCCCCGTGCACCTTGCAGCACGGCCAGCAGTTGACAGGTGTGGTTGAGCGTCTGCTGCGAAGCCGCGGTTTCGTGCTGACACCAGTAGAAGAGGCGCACCTGTGCTGCGGCTCGGCGGGTAGCTACTCGATCCTGCAACGCAGGCTGGCGAGGCGCTTACGGGAACGCAAGCTTGCTGCGCTCGTCTCTGGCGGCCCGGAGGCGATCGCCACGGCCAACATCGGTTGTCTCGTTTATCTGCGATGCGCCGCGCGCGTGCCGGTCGTGCACTGGGTGGAATTGCTGGCGAAGGAATTTGCATGAGGAATGCGCGCGAAGTGCGCGCTTTGTACGCTCAGCGCGGTCGGCGACTCGAAGCCTTAGGTTGCTGTGGCGAACTCCTCGCCGATCCGTCCCGGGTTGAGGATGCCGGCAGGGTCGAGTGCCTGCTTGAGGCGGCGGTGCAGCGCGGCGAGCGCCGGCGGCAGCGGGTGAAAGACGTTCCCGCCCCGCTCGCCGCCGCGGAACAAAGTGGCATGCCCGCCGGCCTGCTTTGCTGTGCGGAAGATCTCGTCAGCGGGGGCCTCGGACCGCAGCCAGCGCTGCGCGCCGCCCCAGTCATAGAGCCACTTGCCCGGCAGCTCGAGCGGCGCGCAGGCAGGCGGCAGGGACAGTCGCCAGAGCGGCGTGTCGCCGGCGAAGAAACCGAGCTCGTGCTCGCGCAGCTTGCGCCAGAATTCTTCGCTTCTTGCCACGATCTCGCCGCCGAGCTTCACCCGTGCGGCCTTGACGGCGTTTGCGCTGCCCGAAAGCCGCATATATAGGGTATCCCCGACGTGGCAGGCGGCCGACAGGGGCAGCGGGCGGCCAGCCCATTCGTTCATGCGCTGGATCGCCTCGGCGGCATCCATCGAAATGGCAAGCGTGACCTCGGCGGCGGGGCGCGGCAGCACCTTGAGCGAGACCTCGAGCAGCACCCCGAGGGTGCCGAGGCTACCGACCATCAGGCGCGAGACATCGTAGCCGGCGACGTTCTTCATGACCTCGCCGCCGAAGCGCAGGCACTCGCCCTTGCCGTTGACGATGCGCACGCCCAGCACGAAATCGCGCGCCGCCCCTGCGTATGGCCGGCGCGGACCGGAAAACCCACAGGCAATGGTCCCGCCTAAGGTGGCGCCGGCACCGAAATGCGGCGGCTCGAAGGCGAGCATCTGGTTTTTCTGCGCGAGCAGCCGCTCGAGCTCGGCAAGCGGCGTGCCAGCGCGCGCTGTGACGGTAAGCTCCGTAGGCTCGTAGCTCACGATGCCCCGGTGGCCCGCGACGCACAGCGGCTGCCCTTCGACGGGCCGGCCGTAGAACGCCTTGGTGCCGCTGCCGACGATGCGCAGCGGCATCTTCTTGTCCGCCGCCTCGCGGACCTTATCTGCGAGCTCAACAGAAAAATCATTGTCTTTTTCCATCCAAAAGAATTTTCTTCGTCTCTGCGTTGGGTTGTTCAAAAACGCTCTAGCTCGGGAAACGGCAGCTGCCCATCGTGCACGTGCATGCGTCCGAACTCCGCGCAGCGCGCGAGCGTGGGCACGGCCTTGCCGGGATTGAGCAGTCCCTTTGGATCGAAGGCGCGTTTGAGGGCATGAAACTGCGCGAGCTCGGGCGCGCGGAACTGCACGCACATCTGATTCAGTTTTTCGACGCCCACGCCATGTTCGCCAGTGATGGTGCCGCCTGCTGCGACGCATAGCTCGAGGATCCTGCCACCAAGCGCCTCGGCGCGTTCGAGCTCGCCGGGTCTATTGGCATCGTAGAGAATGAGCGGATGCAAATTGCCGTCGCCGGCATGAAAGACGTTTGCCACCGGCAGGCCGAACTCCTGCGACAGAGCGCTGATCTGTGCCAGCACTGCGGCAAGATGCTTGCGCGGGATGGTGCCGTCCATGCAGTAATAATCTGGTGCGAGCCGTCCCACGGCCGGGAAGGCGTTTTTGCGTCCGGCCCACATTCGCCTGCGCTCGGCCTCGTCGCGCGCGGTGCGCACCTCGGTCGCGCCAGACGCGAGCAAAAGCTGGCGCACCTGCATGATGCCTTCCGAGACTTCCTCGTTGGTGCCATCGAGCTCGCAGAGCAGGATCGCCGCGGCATCCACGGGGTAGCCGGCGTGCGAATAGTCCTCGGCGGCGCGGATCGCGAGATTGTCCATCATCTCGAGCCCGGCAGGGACGAAGCCGCCCGCGATGATGGCGGCCACCGCCTTGCCGGCCCGTTCCACGCTGTCGAAGGCGGCGAGCACGACCTGGGCGCGCTCGGGCAGGGGCAGAAGCTTGACGGTGATCTCAACGATCACGCCGAGCATGCCTTCCGAGCCGGTCAGGAGCGCAAGGAGATCGTAGCCGGGCACATCGAGCGCTTTGCCACCTACGTGCAACAGCTCGCCGTTTACGGTGAGGAACTTGAGCCCGAGCACGTTGTGCACGGTCAGGCCATATTTCAGGCAATGCACGCCACCGGCGTTCTCGGCCACGTTGCCGCCTACGGTGCAGGCGATCTGCGAGGAAGGATCGGGCGCGTAGTGTAGCCCGTAGGGCGCGGCCGCCTGCGAAACGGCGATGTTGCGCACCCCAGGCTCGACGCGCGCGCAGCGGTTGCGGGGATCTATCTCAAGGATGCGATTCAGCCGCGCGACCGACAGCAGCACGCCCCGCGGGTGCGGCAGCGCCCCGCCCGAGAGCCCGGTGCCCGCGCCGCGCGCCACCACCGGCACGTCGAGCGCGTGGCAGAGCCGCAAAATCTGCTGTACCTGCGCCACCGTCTCGGGTAGCACCACAATACCCGGCAGCGCGCGGTAGGCACTCAGTGCGTCGCACTCATAAGGGCGGCGTTCTTCTTCTGCCGTCAGCACCGCGTCCGCGGGCAGAATCGTGCGCAACGCCGCGGCCAGCCCTTGCTCCGAACAGTGTGCAGGCATGTCGGTCTTGGTGGGTGTAGACATTTGCGGCTAGGGTAAACGCTCGGTCGGCAAGCGTAAACACAACCCGTCGGCCTCGACGGAAGAACCAACCGGAGTCTCGGCATGATCGAATATCGCGGCATCCTGCACGTGCGCGTGCTGGTGGCCAACACGGCGCGCGCACTGGTCTTTTATCGCGACGTGCTTGGGCTTGAGGTGCGCACGGACCGACCGGACCTCTGCTTCCCCGGCGCCTGGCTCACGGTCGGCGCGCAGCAGCTCCATCTGCTCGAGCTCCCCAATATTCCGATCCCATGGAGGGTCGTCCGGCGCACGGCGGCCGCGACCGGCACGTGGCCATCGCCGTGGCTCGCCTCGCGTCGCTCAGGGCGGCGCTTGATCGCGCTGCTGTGCCCTATACGCTCAGCCGCTTGGGCCGTGCGACGCTTTTCGAGGCGTGTGGTCTGCCTGTTACTGGCCTTCGCGGCCTGACGAAAAAACTTGATACGGGTCTGTTCGCGGTTGGTCTGGCGCTAGCTACTTTCGGAAGTCTTTTGTGTTTGGGCAAAGGGCTAGCAGTCAGCGCAGATTGCGCGTAGGCTTGGCACAAATGCTGGTACTTCTGCGCGAAGGCCCCTATTCCTGCCTGGCTCGTCTGGCTGATCGCCATTTCGATCGCGATCGGCTGTTCCTCGCCTTCTTCCTGATGTTTTTTCTGATCGCCGCGGTCATCGCCGCGCTTGGCATCGGGGGCTGCGCCTGTGGAGCCCCGAGCGCAGGCTACACCGGGCGGGCGGCCCGCAGGTGATCGAGGGCGAATATCGCGTGATCTACGGAGCGAACCGCCCGCCGGGGTGACGCCCGCAGGGATTGGAACCGTAGCGGGTGGACAAACAAGTAAAAGGGCTTCCTGACGGAAGCCCTTTCCCCCTAGGCCGCAGCGCGGCATTTCTCAGGCCGCGAGGGTGTTTTTCATGCGTTCAAGCGCTCGGGCCTCGATCTGGCGCACGCGTTCGGCGGAGATGCCGTACTCGCAGGCAAGATCGTGTAGTGTGGGCTTATCCTCGTTGAGCCAGCGGCGCTGAATGATATCGCGCGCGCGCGGGTCGAGAGCCGCGAGCGCGGCGGCTAACCGCTCGTGTTGCTCGGTTTCCTGGTCTGCCTCCCCCACGAGCACCTCCGGGTTGTAACGCATGTCCTGCAGGTAGCCGGCCGGTGCGGTGCGGAATTCATCGCTATCGCTCTCCTCGTCGGTGTCGAACGGCACGTCCGTGCTCGCCAGGCGCGACTCCATTTCCTGCACGGTATCTGGCGCCACGTCTAGCGCGTCGGCGATTTCCTGCACCTCGCCGCGCTTCATCCAGCCGAGGCGTTCGCGGTGTTTGCGCAGGTTGAAAAACAGCTTGCGCTGCGCTTTGGTGGTTGCGACCTTGACAATGCGCCAGTTGCGCAGGACGTAGTCGTAGATTTCGGCCTTGATCCAGTGCACAGCGAACGACATCAGGCGCACCTTGCGCGCCGGGTCGTAGTGCTTGACCGCCTTCATTAGGCCGATGTTACCTTCCTGGATCAGATCGGCCTGTGGCAGGCCGTAGCCGGCGAAGCCGCGTGCGATGCGTACCACGTAGCGCAGGTTGCACAGCACGAGCTGGCGCGCCGCCTCGAGGTCATGGTAGCGGCGCAGCCGCAGCGCTAGCCGGCGCTCTTCCGCGGCGCTCAACACTGGGAAGGTATTCACCGCTCTCACATACGAGCTGAGCCCCTGCTCGGGGATAAGCGCAATAGCGGGAACGAGCGATTGGGTCATACAGTCGTCCTCCCTCACAGACAAACGTGATTTTAGCACTCTAACCCTGAGAGTGCCAAAATCAGCTGGAGTTCCGGCATTTTAGTGTATTGGAAACAATTACTTAGGGTTAATGGCCCGCAAGTGTCGCTCGACCGCCAGGCGGGCACCGAGCCAGCCGAGCCCGGCGCCGGCGGCCAGGAGGCCCACACCTGCATGTGGCTCGAGCCCCCGGGGAAGGAAGTCGCTGCCGTACAGCTTTGCCAGTTCTGCCGCCGGGCCGGCAAGGAACAGACGCGCGGCGGCCACCAGCCCCCAGGCGGCAGCCGCGCCCAGCAGACCCTGCTGCAGACCGGAGTAGAGGAACGGCCGGCGAATGTAGGCATCGGTGGCCCCAATGATCTTGGCGATCTCGATTTCGTCGCGGCGGTTGAGTACCGCCAGCCGAATCGTGTTGCCGATGATCAGTAGCACCGCGAGCCCCAGCAAGCCGCTCAGGAGCCAGACGCCGCGTTCGGCTAGCCGTAGCATAGCGTTCAGGCGCCGCACCCAGTCTAGGTCGAGCTGCACGAGATCAACCTCGGTGAGCCCGCCGAGTCGGCGTGCAAGTCCTGCAAGCGCCAACGGGTCGGTCTGGGAGCGCGCGGGATGGACGACCAGCACGGCCGGCAGCGGGTTTTCCTCGAGGACATCAAGCACCTTACCGAAGCCCGAGAGCGCCTTGAACTCGGCGAGCGCCTGTGCGCGCGAAATGTATTCGACGCGCGAGACCTCCGGCAGCCGGCGCAGATGTGCAGCAAGCCGCTCGGCCGCGGCCTCGGAGACCTCGCGCTTGAGAAATAGTGTGATCTGCCCGCCCGCCTGCCAGCCGCGGCTCACCAGGCGCAGGTTGTCAACCAGCACATAGAGTGTAGTCGGCAACGCCAGGGTAATACCAATGACCGCGCTAATAAGCAGGGTGGTGAGCGGCGCGCATCGCAGTTCCCTTAAGCTCGCGCGCGCGGCGCGCGCATGGTTACGCAAGTACACGCGTACTCGCTTCATGCGCTCGTCCCCGTGTCGTGCACGAGCTCGCCCTGACGCAATTGCAGCACGCGCCGCCGCGCGCGCTCAATCAGGCGCATATCGTGGGTGGCGATGAGCACGGTCACGCCGTGAAGGTGGAAGTCGAGGAACAGGTCGAGAATCTGGTCGGAGTGTTCCGCGTCCAGGTTGCCGGTGGGTTCGTCGGCGAGCAGCAGCCTCGGGCGGTGCACGACCGCGCGTGCGATCGAAACGCGCTGCTGCTCGCCGCCCGAGAGCGTGATCGGTCGCGCATGCTCCTTGTCGAGCAGTCCCACCTTGTCGAGCGCCGCGCGCACGCGTTTGCTTGTCTCGCGCTCGTTCATGCCAATCACCGCGAGCGGCAGCGCTACATTGTCGTACACCGTGCGGTCGTAGAGCAGCTTGTAGTCCTGGAAGACGATACCAATCTCGCGCCGAAAATAGGGTATGCGCCAAGCCGGCAGCCGCATGAGGTCGCGGCCAGCGACCGTCGCTTCGCCCCGGCTCGGTCGCTCGATGAGGCTTATGAGCTTGAGCAATGTGGTTTTGCCGGCACCGGAGTGTCCCGTAATGAAGGCCATTTCGCCCTCCTCGAGCGCGAAGCTCACGTTCTTGAGCGCGTCGTAGCCACCCGGGTAGCGCTTGGAGACGTAGCGAAACCGGATCATGCCTGTTGTTGCGGCAGCAACGCCTCGACGAAGGCTTCAGCGTCGAAGGGCTCGAGATCCTCGGGTCGTTCGCCGATGCCAGTGTAGCGAATCGGAAGCCCGGTCTTGCGAGCGATCGCTACCAGGATGCCGCCCTTGGCGGTGCCATCGAGCTTGGTAAGCGCAACACCCGTCACGCCCACCGCTTCGCGGAAGTGCCCGAGCTGGGCGAGCGCGTTCTGGCCGGTATTGGCGTCGAGCACCATTAGCACCTCGTGCGGGGAGGTGGGATCGTAGCGGGCGAGCACGCGTCGGATCTTTTTGAGCTCGTCCATGAGCCCGGCGTGGGTGTGCTGCCGTCCGGCGGTGTCCACGATCAGCACGCCGGCGGCACGCGCGCGCGCCGCCTCGAGGGCGTCGTGGGCAACGGCCGCCGCATCCGCGCCGGTGTGCTGGGCGATCACAGAGACGCCGAGCCGCTCGCCCCAGGCCTTGATCTGTTCGACGGCCGCCGCACGAAAGGTGTCGGCAGCGGCGATCATCACCCTGTGCCCGGCAGCCTTGAGGCGGTGGGCGAGCTTGGCAACAGTGGTGGTCTTGCCGACACCGTTGACCCCCACAACCATGATCACGAATGGCCGCACCTGCGGGGCGACGACGAGCGGTCGCTCGGCAGGGCGAACGAGCTCGAGCAGCTTCTGTCTCAATACGCGGTAGACGGCCGGGGCGTCGCCAAGCTGCTTGCGCGTGATGCCCCGGCGGACTTCGTCGAGCAGCGCCTGTGTCGCTTCCATACCGATGTCGGCGCTGAGCAGTAGCGTCTCGAGCTCCTCGAGCAGCGTCTCGTCGAGCGCTCGCCCGCCGACGAGCAGCTCGCCCAGGCCACGGGCCAGGCGCTGCTTGGTGGCGGCGAGCCGCTCGCGCAGCCGCCCGAGCAGCCCGGCGGCGGGCGCGGCGACGGGGCGGGTGTCGGGGTCGGGGTTCAACGGTTGGCCTGCTGGGGGCGAATTCGGTTATCCTTTGGTGACATCACGCCTGCATTATACGCGGATAAACGCCACGGAATCCCCATGCTTCTTGGAAGAACGGCGCTCGCCCTGCTCGCGTCGTCCATGCTGTTGGGCGCCTGCGCGCAGCCTGACGTGCACGAGACCACGCTCGCCAACGGGCTGCGGGTGGTCGTCAAGCAGGACCATCGCTCGCCGGTGGTGGTCTCGCAGGTCTGGTACCGCGTAGGGAGCGTGGACGAGCCCGAGGGGCTCAGCGGTATCTCGCACGTGCTTGAGCACATGATGTTCAAGGGCACGAAGCGCCTCAAGCCCGGCGAGTTTTCGCGCATTATCGCTGAGCACGGTGGACGCGAAAACGCCTTCACTAGCTACGACTACACTGCCTACTTCCAGCAGCTTGAGAGATCGCGTCTGCCGGTGAGCTTCGAGCTCGAAGCCGACCGCATGCAGAACCTGCTGCTCGCCGAGGAGGAATTCCGCAAGGAGATCCTGGTGGTCATGGAGGAGCGGCGGCTGCGCACCGAGGACCGGCCCGAGGCGCTGCTGCATGAGAAATTCATGGCCACCGCCTACCGCGAGCATCCCTACCGGCATCCCGTCATCGGTTGGATGGAAGACTTGAAACGCATGACCGTCGCCGACCTGCAGGGCTGGTACCGGCGCTGGTATGTTCCGAACAATGCGGTTCTGGTGGTCGTGGGCGACGTGGACCCGCGTGAGGTTTTCACGCTCGCCGAGAAGCATTTCGGGCCGATCCCTGCCCGAGAGATCGAGCGCCCGGCCCTTCCCACCGAGCCGCCGCAGCAGGCCATGCGGCGCGTGGTGCTGCGCGCGCCGGCCGAGGTGCCGAGCCTTATCATGGGCTACCACGTCCCGGTCATCATGCCTGGTCACGATTCTCACGAGCCATACGCACTGGCGGTGCTGGCCGGCGTGCTTGATGGGGGCGAGGCGGCGCGGTTTCCGCGCGAGCTCGTGCGCAGGCAACGCCTCGCTGCCAGCCTCGACACCAGCTACTCGATGATCGCGCGCTATCCTGGACAGCTCACCATCGAGGGCACACCGGCGCCGGGCCGGACCCTCGAGGAACTACAAGGCGCCATCCGCGCGCAGCTCGAGCGGCTCAAGAACGAGCCGGTGACAGCATCGGAGCTTGAGCGCGTCAAGGCGCAGGTGGTGGCGAGCGACGTGTACACGCGCGACTCGGTGTTCTATCAGGCGATGCAACTTGGGCAGCTGGCGACCCTCGGCCTCGACCTCGACCTGCTCGAGGATTACGTCGAGCGCATTCAGGCGGTCACGGCCGGGCAGGTGCAGGCCGTGGCGCGCAAGTATCTCACCGACGACAATCTCACCGTCGCAGTGCTCGAGCCGCAGCCGGGCAAGCTGAGGCAGTCGCGCGCTGTGCATCCGGGGGGCCGACATGGCAGCTAGTCGTACCTTAACCTTACAGGTACGGCGAGGATCGCGGTCGAGTGTTCTGGGTTGCGTCTGGCTGCTATTCGTGCCGGCGGCGGCCATGGCCGCGCCACCGATCGAGCACTGGACGCTCGACAACGGTGCACGTGTCTATCTCGTCTCCACCCACGAGCTGCCCATGGTGCACTTGCGCGCGGTGTTCGATGCCGGCAGCAGCCACGATCCGGCAGGCAAGCGCGGGCTCAGCAATCTCGTCGCGCTGTTGCTCCAGCAGGGGGCGGGCGGGCTGTCAGCGGACGACATCGCCGAGGGTTTCGAGCGGCTGGGCGCCGAGGTCTCGGCCTTAGCCGAGCGCGACATGGCGGTGGTGGACTTAAGGAGCCTCTCCGATCCGGCGCTGCTCAATCCGGCGGTCGATCTGTTTGCTAAAGTCGTCGCGCAACCCGATTTCCCGCAACCGGCGCTCGAGCGCAAGCGCGCGCGTCTGCGTGTGGCGCTGCAACAGGACCGGCAGTCGCCTGGACGGGTGGCACAGAAACGCTTTCTTTCGGAACTCTACGGCATGCATCCCTACGCCGCCGACCCCCTCGGTGAGGAGGCCGGGCTGGGCGCCATTGCGCGCGCCGATCTCGTGGCCCACCATCGCCGCTACTACGTCGGGCGCAATGCCTGGGTCGTGATCGTCGGCGACGTTGGGCGCCGCGCCGCTGAGCGACTGGCGCGGCGGGTCGTTGGCGCGCTGCCAGCCGGGGAAGCGGCAACGCCGCTTCCCCCCGTGCCGCCGCTCGAGCGCGCGCGCACGGTGCGCATACCGTTCGATTCGAGCCAGACGCACATTTTCGTGGGTCAGCCGGGGATCACGTTCGACGATTTGGATTACTTCCCGCTCTATGTCGGCAACTACATCCTGGGTGGCGGCGGGCTCGTCTCGCGCATCAGCGAGGAGATTCGCGAGAAGCGCGGCCTGTCGTACAGCGCCTACAGCTATTTCATGCCCCTGCGCGAGCCAGGGCCGTTCCTGATGGGGCTGCAGACCAAGAACGAAAACGCCAAGCTCGCGCTGCGCACGCTGCGCACGGTGCTTGCCGACTTCATCGCCCACGGTCCCACCGACGAGGAGCTCATGGCGGCGAAAAAGCACATTACCGGCGCCTTCCCGCTGCGGCTTGACAGCAATCGCAAAATCGCCGACCAGGTCACCCTGGTTGCCTTCCACGGTCTGCCGTTGACCTGGCTCGATGAGTTTCCACGCCAGGTCGAGGCCGTGACCGCTGCACAGATTCGCGCGGCGTTCCAGCGACGGATGCACCCGGGGCGGATGTTGACGGTAATCCTCGGTGGTCGCTAGCCGGCGGCGACGTTTCTTGGGCGGTCGGCGGACGTCGGCCCGCAGCGGCTATCCGGGGCGCGTGCGCATCATCGCCGGGCGCTGGCGCGGCCGGCGACTGCCGGTACCGCATGCCGAGGGGTTGCGGCCCACACCGGACCGCGTGCGCGAGACGCTGTTCAACTGGCTCGAGCCGTACATCGCCGGTGCGCATTGCCTTGACCTTTTTGCTGGCACCGGCGCACTCTGCCTCGAAGCGCTGTCGCGCGGCGCGGCCCGCGCGGTGATGGTCGAGCGATCAGCGGCCGTAGCCGGGCACCTGCGTGCGCTGGTCGCCCAGCTCGGTGGATCGGACGAGGCGCAGGTCGTGAACCGCGACGCGCTCGCCTACCTGCATGAACCGCCGCAGCCCTTTGACGTCGTCTTTCTCGACCCGCCCTTCGCGCGCGCTTATCTCATCGGTGAATGCGCGGCGCTCATCGAGAGGCGCTGCTGGCTTAAGCCGGGTGGTTTTGCCTACATCGAGGCGCCGGCATGGTTGAGGGATCTGGGGCTTCCACCGAGCTGGGAGATAATCCGCCACGGCCGGGCCGGTGAGGTAGGCTATTATTTGGCAAGAAGAGTCAAGTAGCGAGCGGCTAGTGGCAAGGATAAGATCCGAAACCATGCGTCTTGAAGCTTTCGGCTTGGCATTTGCTACCGTTTTGGCATGAACATTACTGCACTCTACCCCGGCACCTTCGATCCCATCACCAACGGCCACACCGATCTGGTACGGCGCGCGACGCGGCTCTTCGACCGCGTGATCGTGGCCATCGCTGCCAACCCTGACAAACGCCCGCTGTTCGATCTCGGGGAGCGCATCGCGCTGGCACGCAGCGTACTCGCCGATCTACCGGGGGTCGAGGTGATCGGCTTCGACACGCTGCTCGTCGACTGCGTGCGTGCGCACGGGGCACGGGTCATCCTGCGCGGGCTGCGCGCCGTGTCGGACTTCGAGTTTGAGTTCCAGCTCGCCGGCATGAACAAGCGTTTGGCACCCGAGATCGAGACGATGTTCATGACCGCTTCGGAGCAGGAGACATTTATTTCGGCCTCGTTGGTGAAGGAGGTTGCCAAACTCGGCGGTGATGTGAGCGCATTCGTGGATCCGCGTGTGGCAGCTGCGCTGGCAGGCAGAATGCGTTAAGATCTGGAGTCAATACCCGAGTATTTTCATAGGTAATTTCCATGGCCTTGCTGATTACTGACGAATGCATCAACTGCGACGTGTGCGAGCCTGAGTGCCCGAACGGCGCCATCTCCCCTGGCGAGGAGATCTACGTCATTGACCCGAATCTCTGCACCGAGTGCGTGGGGCACTTTGAGAAGTCGCAGTGCGTCGAGGTCTGCCCAGTGGACTGCATCGTCCTCGACCCAGACCGGCGCGAGACCCAGGACGAGCTTTACCAGAAATACCTCAAGCTCATCGAACAGACGGCCTGAGCCCCAGATCGGTGGCCCTGCTATAAGGCGGGGAAGGAGCGACAAAAGGCAAGGCAAAATTGATTCCGATCGCCTTGTTGCGATCACCGCTTCGTTGCGCGAAAATGCGGCGACTCTTCCTCCTTATCGCGTTGCTGGTATGGCTGCCGGCAGCCGCGGCGCAACGCCCGCCGGCCAACGCTATCGCCGCTGCCCATCCCTTGGCGGTAGAGGCCGGGCACGAGGTGCTCGCGCGTGGCGGCAACGCCTTCGACGCGGCCGTGGCCGTGGCCGCCACATTGGCCGTGGTGGAGCCGTTCGGATCGGGGCTGGGCGGCGGCGGGTTTTTTCTCCTCTATCGGGCGCGCGACGGCCATGAGGTGATGGTGGATGCGCGCGAGCGCGCGCCGCTCGCCGCGCACCGCGATATGTATCTCGATGCGGACGGCGAGCCGCTTGCGCGCGCTACACTCGACGGGCCGCTTGCGGCTGCGATCCCGGGTCTGCCCGCGGGGCTCGCACATCTGGCAGAGCATTACGGCCAACTGCCGCTCGCAGTGAGTCTCTCGCCAGCGATCCGGCTTGCACGCACGGGCTTTCAGGTCACGGCGCGCTACCGGCGCATGGCCGAAGCGCGCCGCGAGGCGCTGGCGGCTAGCCCCCAGGCCGCACGCGTTTTTCTCGACAACGGCTTTGTGCCCAACGAGGGTTACGTCGTGCGCCAAGAAGACCTCGCGCGCACGCTCGAGCGCCTGGCCGCGCGCGGCCATACTGGCTTCTACCACGGCGAGACGGCCGCCGCCCTTGTGCGCGGAGTGCGCGCCGCCGGCGGGATCTGGACGTCAGAAGATCTTGCCGCCTACCGCGTCGTCGAGCGCGAACCGGTGCGTGGCCGCTATCGTGGCATGCGCGTGACGGCCGCCTCGGCACCGTCCTCGGGCGGGATCGTGCTGGTGCAGATGCTCAATATCCTCGAGGGGCTCGATCTCGATGCCATGGACCGCATGACACGCGCGCAGGTACTGATTGAGACGATGCGTGCCGCCTACCGTGACCGCGCCGTGTATCTTGGTGATCCCGATTACGTGCCGGTGGACACCGATCAGCTGCTCGGCCGTGAGCACGCCTTGCGACAGCGCGCGGCCATTGTGCGCCGGCTGCCGGCGCGCGCTTTGGATAAAGAGCAGGAGCGCGAGCGGCTTCGCAACACCACCCATTTCTCCATCCTGGATCGCGCAGGCAATCGAGTGGCCGCGACGCTGAGCATCAACACCCCCTTCGGCAGCGGCTTCGTGGTACCCGGTACCGGTGTCCTGCTCAACAATGAGATGGACGATTTTGCCATCAAGCCAGGCGTGCCCAACGCCTACGGGCTGATGGGAGGCCTGGCCAATGCCATCGCCCCCGGCAAGCGCCCGCTCTCGAGCATGACGCCTGCCTTTCTCGAGACTGACGATGCCGTGGTGATCCTCGGCACACCGGGCGGCAGCCGTATTATCTCGATGATGCTGCTGGCCGCGCTCGATTTCGCGCACGATCGCGGCAGGCCGACAGATTGGCTGCGCCGGCCCCGCTTCCACCATCAGTACCTGCCCGAGGAGGTGCAGCACGAGCCGGGGGCGTTCTCCGCGACCGAGGTACGCGCGCTCGCGGCGCGTGGCTACCGGCTGCGCGAGGTCGCGCCGTACGGCAATATGCAGATCGTGCTGTGGAACAGGAAGGCAAAGCGCGTGTTTGCTGTAGCCGACCCGCGCGGAGAAGGGGCAGGGGTGGTGCGCTAGCTAAACGGTTAGCTCAGGACGCGGCCTTGCGCGCGGGACTGCCAGCGTCCTCCTCCTCGAGGTTGAGCAGGCGCGAGAGCCGCTCGATGCGCTCGTCGAGTGCGCGCTCTTGTTCGCGGATGCCGTCACGGATCTGTTCGAGCTCGCGTAGCCGCTCCTCCAGGGTCTCGCTCGCTTGGTGAATGCGCTTGATGGATTCCAGGCGGCGGCGCAACTGCACCTGGTGCTCGCGCACTTGTGCCTCCATGGGAGAGAGGATGTTGCGCAGCCACTGGTCGGCGTCGCGGTTGACCGCCTTGAAGATGGCGCGGACCTTGGTCACCGTAGACTCGAAGAAGCGGTGGGTAAGCCGCTTCTGCTCGGTGAACATCAGCGACAGACCGGACAGGTGCTGCTGTTGCCTGGCCTCCAGGCGCTTGAGCTCGCGCAGGTAGCGCGTTACCGAGAACGGCCCGGGTTTGATCTTGGCGAGCCCGTGCTCCTCCTGGAACTTGCGGTACATGCCTTCCATCATCGCCTTGATTTCCTGGGCCTGCTTGGCGGCCCCCTCCATAGCGCTGTAGGCGCGCTGGAAGAATCCCTCCGCACAGGCGCGCAACCCGGCCGTGGTCATGGCGATCTCCATGTCCTTTTTGGTCTCGGCGATTAGGGTGTCGAGGCTCTTGATATTGAGATGCGAGTAGAGCACGTTGGTTTGCTGCGAGAGGATGCTGCGCGTGGCCTGGAAGCGTTGCAGGCTCTTCTCGAAGACCTCCTTGTCGGCCTTGACCTTGCGCATCATGTGGTCAATGACGTCCTGGTTCTTGCCGTTCAGTCCGCCGAGTTCGGCCATGTGCTCGTTGACGCCCTTCAGGCGGCTCTCGATGATGGCGCGCACGTTCTTGAAGATGTCCATCATGTCGCCGGCGATGTTGTCGCGCACGATCTCGCGTTTGGCTGGCAGGATCTCGCGCGAGAGCGCTTCCTCGAGCGCGGCGATGCGGCTGCGCTCGAGGACCTTGTCGTCACCGCGGATCTTGCCAAGCAGTGCCTTCTGCGCGGACACCGGGTAGATATTGTGCTCGGGGATGGCGAGGTGGCGGGCGGTGTCGCGGATCTGCCGGTCTATCTCGCGCTGCACTTCGTCCCAGTTGCGCAGCTCATCCCACAGCCCGTCTATCTTGTTGAGCACCACCAGCAGGCCCTTATTCGGCCTGCCGCGGGCGGCGATGTGGTCGTGCCAGACCTGGATGTCGGACTTGGTTACGCCGGTGTCGGCCGCCAGGATGAAGAGGATGGCGTGCGCCGAAGGCAGCAGGGAAAGGGTCAGTTCGGGCTCGGCACCGAGCGCGTTGAGCCCCGGCGTGTCCAGGATTACCAGCCCTTGCTCGAGTAGGGGATGCGGGAGGTTGACAATCGCGTGCCGCCACTTGGGAATCTCAACCAGCCCGTCCTCGGTCACGCGCATGCCCACCTCGGTCTCGTTTTCAGCGATGTGGAAGCCAAGTGCCTGGGCCTCTTCGCGCGGGACGTGCACGATCTCGACGATCTTCTGCAGGCGACGCGCCATGTCCGCAGGTGAGTTCGAGTCCAGCGGGACCGTGCGCCACTCTTCGGCCAGCTCCTTGTACTCGGACAGGGTGGCGCCATTCTTGCGCGTCTCGATCGGCAGCAGTCGCAGGCAGGGCTCGGTGCCCGCCTCGTAGAGGATCTCGGTCGGGCACATGGTGGTGCGCCCAGCGCTCGAGGGTAGGATGCGGTTGCCGAAGTGGGCGAAAAAAATCGCGTTGATTAGCTCGGACTTGCCGCGCGAGAACTCGGCCACGAACGCAATGTACAGTTTGTCGTCGCGCAGGGTCGCGAGGATCTGGTCGAGACGCTGGTCAACCTCGACGTCGCCGAGGTCCTGGGCGTGGAGCCAGGTGCGAAGCCCGGTCACGCCCGCGGCCAGCGATTGGCGCCAGCGACTGTAGGATTCGAAATCCTGCTCGAGCTGTGTCTTGTTCATCGTTCACCAGACTATACTGGCTAAAGCATTCTTCTTCATATCAGAAACTCACTCGTGGGCAGAGCCGAAGACAGATAGCCGGCTGAATGATCCTGATCGCCGGCAAGTCGACGGCATTCTGCGGAAATTCCCTCCAATCAGTCCCTTTTGAAAGGGACATAATGTGTAATATTAAATATAGACGCTAATTCGCGAAGACGCCTTAGGTCTGACAACGCCGACAGTAGAACGCCCGGCGCTGTCCGAGCCGTCGGGTACAGACCGGCCGGCCGCAAATCAGGCAGGGCTTTCCGGCACGCCCGTACACCTTGAGTTCGTGCTGAAAATACCCGGGCTCATCATGTCCGTTGCGGAAATCGCGCAACGTGGTGCCTCCGGCCGCGAGTGCGCGTTCGAGTGTGGCGCGGATGGCCGGCACGAGCCGCGTGCAGTCGGTGCGCGTCAGCCGCCCGGCGGGGCGCGTGGGCCGGATACCGGCCTCGAACAATGCCTCGTTGGCATAGATGTTGCCAAGTCCGGCCACGACCCGGCCGTTGAGCAGGAGATCGCGTATTGCCAGCCGCCGGCCACGCGTCACGCGGTAGAGGTAGTCCGTCGTGAAGGCGTCGCCGAGCGGCTCGGGACCGAGATAACGCAGGAGCGGGTGCGATTGAGGATCGGCCAGGGTCCAAGCGAGGGTACCGAAGCGACGCGGGTCGCGCAACCGCAGGCAGCGACCGTCGGTGAAAACGATATCCACGTGATCGTATTTGCCCGGGGGGGTTTCGCAGGTCGTCACGCGCAGGCTTCCAGACATGCCGAGGTGCACGATTGCGGTGCCGCCAGCGGTGCCGAGCAGTAGGTATTTGCCGCGGCGGGCCACTTCACGAATAGCTTGTCCCCGCAGCTCGCGCACAAGCCGCACGGGCACGCGCTGGCGAAGGCGCGGCTCACGCACCGTCACGCGCGCCACGCGCTTGTCGGTGACAAGCGGGGCGATCCCTCGGCGCGTAGTCTCGACCTCGGGGAGCTCAGGCATGATGGGTGAAAAGCGGCGGGTGGCGCAAGTAACAAGTAAGTTGCAAATCGCCGATTCGATTCTCTCGAGGGGCGCGCTACGGGTTGCCGAGGTTGAGCAGGCGCTTGCCCATCTCCTGCGGAAAGTGATATTCCAGGCGCTCGTCAGCGCGCAGCAACACCACTTCGGGCACGCGTTCGAGGATGCCGATCCGTAGCCGCTTGGTGCGGCCGTCGTGTTGGCGGACTCCCGTTATGGAGCTCGCCCCTTGTTGCTCACGCGACGGTTGCTTCGTACCGTTCGATTCCTCCAGCGCCATCATCACGCTGAGCGTGATCCATTCGCGCGGGCGTCGGGAACCTTCGTGCCGCTCGACGCGCAGCGCACGGGCGTTATGCCATTCGGCGATGAAGTCGTTGATCCGATCACTCGAGAGGGTTTTAATCGGCGGCTGCCGCTGCCAGGTGCCTTTTTCGAGCGTCAGCCTGAAGTCGGGGAACTCGAGGGCGGTCAGCTTTAGGCCTTCTTCGAGCAACCGGGTGTCCAGGAACTGCGTATAGTCGTAGAAGGCCGCCGAAAGGGAATGACTGGCCACCAGGTGCACCGTATCTCGGTAGAGCACATAGTACTGGCCGTGCAGAGGGTGCAGCGCGCCGATGGCGAGCGCTGCGTCGTCGAACCAAATGCGTGCCTGCGGGCGGTCGAGACCATAACGGCTGTAGTCGGCGGGCGCGGCCGCGAGTTTCCGTTCGCTCTTCAGGCGAGCGATCCTCAGCAGTTGCCTTAGGTTGAAATCATTGATCCGAGCTTCGACCGGTGCGCGCAGCCAAAAGCGCTCACCGCGCTTTTCCAGCACGATGTCGGGTGCGTTCGGGCGCTCTACGCGGATGCGCGCGATGTCCTCGCTTGGTGCCACAAGCATGAGCTGCCCGTCGCCGGTCTCGGACTGCCGGCTGCGGGTATGGAATAGCAGTGCGGCAAGCGCGATAACCAGCGCGGCAAGCGCGAGGTTGAGCCACCAGCGGCTACCCAGCAGGGAGGAGGTGCGCGGGGCAGGCATCTTCGCCATGTTTCTTCAGCGTCTGCGCCGGCGCAGCCAGATGAGCACCCCGGTGCCGGCGAGCGCAAGCGGCAGCACTACGAGAAAGCCACCGGCAATGACAAGCTGCGCGCCGCGCGAGAGCTCGAGCCGACGATCGTGCGCAACCTTCACCGGGATACTCACGTAGGCATCGGAGAGTGCAAGCCAGTTGATCAGGCTCAGCCCCAACTCGAGATTGCCGCCGTTGCCAAGAAAGCTGTTGGAGAGAAAGTCGCCGTCGCCCAGCACAGCAACTCGCTGCTCGCGCTTGTCTTTGCCTTGGAGATTGCGGGTCAAGGCCACGGCCAGGCTCAGCGGGCCGCGGATGTCGCGGCCCTCGTCGAATCCCACGCGACCTTCGAGCGGGCCGACCTCTGCCCAGGCGCTGACGCGTGTGTCGATGAACGCCACGCCCTGCCAGCCATTCGGCGGATCAAATCGGATAGCGGCAACGTGCGGAAAGAGCGTGATGTCAGCGAAGCGGCGCACCACCGGATGGTTACCGTAGGCCGCCACCACTACTGCTGTCGGGTTGCCGGTCAAGGTCTGGGAGGCGGGGTCCACGACTACGCCTGGATAAAATTCGACACCGAGCCGTTCGGCGAGGCGTTCAAGCCCATGCAGCGACCCTGGGTCGTGCAGCCACAAGAGGTTGCCACCTGTCTCAACGAAACGCTCGATCTGCGCGACCTCGCCGGCTAACAGCTGCATGCGCGGTGCGCTTATCACCAGCACGGCGGTGTTGCGGGGGATCTGCGGGTTTTCGGCCAGCACGAGCGTGCGGGTCTTGAAGCCGCGTTTGCGCAGCTCGGCGGCGAACACCGACAGGTCGAAGTTTGCCTGCCGGTCAGGACTGCGCTCTCCGTGGCCGGCGAGGAACACGATCCAGCGCTCGCCACGGTGGCCGAGTCGCGTGAGCGCATTGGTGAGATTTTCCTCATCGAGCTGGCTCGGCGGCAGGTTTTCGCGCGCCTCGCCGTAACGCAGCACGAGCTCGCCATCGTGCCGCACGCCAGCGGCGCGCACCTGTTCGGGTGCGGTGTCGGGATCCACGAATTCGAGCGCAATCTCCGGTTTGTGCCGTTGGTAGCGCTCGATGAGCGCGCGAATCGTGCGACGCAGCTCACCGCGCTCGCTCGCATAGGCCGTGACCGTAAGCGGCCCCTCGAGCCGCTCGACGGCGGCAACGCTCGCTGGCGCAAGCGTGTGGCGTCCGGCACCGGTGAGGTCGATCTTGAGGTGGTATTCGCGCGACAGCCATTGCAGCAGCCCGACGGCGGCAAAAAAGAGTGCCACGAATACCGTGTTCACCAGGCGCAGTTCCCACTTCTTGTTCGGCGTGTGGTACATGTGTGCGTGCGTTAGCCCCCGATGCGGTCGGCATCCAGGCGACGGATGGACAGCACCAGGAAGGTTGTGACGAGAAGAAGGTGATAGCCTGCGTCGGCCGTATCGAAGATGCCGTCCAGGAACGGCTTGTAGTGATTGAAGAGCGAGAGGTACGCCAGCAGGCCCCCGCCGCCCGTACCCTGCCCGGACCAGTCCAGGATCCAGAAGAGCAAAAGCATACCGAAGGTGGCGATGGCCGCTACGGCCGGATGCTGGGTGAGGGTGGACATAAACAGCCCTACGGCCGCGAAACCTGCCAGCACCAGTGCCAGCCCGAGCAGGCCCGAGGCCAGCAGCCCGAGGTCGAGGCGTGTGCCGGCGAGCAGCGCAAGCGGCATGCATGCAATGAGCGCCAGCAGCACCAGCAGGAACAGCAGGACACCCAGATACTTGCCGAGCACGATCTCGGTCATGGTGAGCGGCGCGCTAAAGAGGAGCGTGAGCGTGCGGTTGCGCCGCTCCTCGGCGATCAGGCGCATGGTGAGCAGCGGTACGACCAGCAACAGGATGATCGCCGCGCTCCCAAAGAGGTCGCCGACCACTACCTCGGTCACGCCCGGCGCATCGTCCATGGCGAGTAATTGCGGTTGCCAGAGCTGGTAGAGCTCAATGCGCGCAAGGAACAAAAAGGCGAGGATCAGCTGTACACTCGCCAGGATGGACCAGGCGAGCGGCGAGAGGAACAGCGTGCGAAGCTCACGCAGCGCAATGGTAAGGATCATGCCGTCGCCTCGTGCATGTGCGTGCGCACGCCATCCTCGGCGGTGGTCAGCTCGACGAACACCTGCTCGAGTGACAGCCGGTCGGGTGTCAGTTCGGTGAGTCCCCAGCGCCCCTCGACCGCCAGCCGCAGGATCTCCTCGGTCGGATCGCTGTGCGGGTCGTAGAGCACGCGCCAACGGCCGTTTTCCTGTGCGACCTCACGCACGCCTGGCACGGCACGCAGGCGCTCGATATCCGGGTTGTTACGGAACGCAAGATTCAGGCGCGAGGTGCGCATGCGCTGCGCGAGCCCCTCGATCGTGTCGTTGAGCACGAGCGCGCCCTTGTGGATGATCTGCACACGGTCGCAGGTCGCCTGCACCTCTGGCAGGATGTGGGTGGAGAGGATCACGCCGTGGCTGCGCCCGAGCTCGCGAATGAGCGCGCGGATCTCGCGGATCTGGATCGGGTCGAGACCCACGGTCGGTTCGTCGAGGATGACCAGCGCAGGCCTATGCAGGATGGCCTGGGCGATACCGACGCGTTGCTGGTAGCCCTTGGAGAGGTTGCCGATCAGGCGCCGGCCGACCTCGGTAAGCCCGCATTGCTCTTTGGCGGCCTCGCGTGCCACGCGACGCCGCTCGCGCGGCACGCGGTTGAGCGCTGCGCAGTAGTCGAGGTATTCGTCTACGGTCAGCTCGCGGTAAAGCGGCGGGTTCTCGGGCAGATAGCCGAGCTCTGCCTTGGCTGCCTTGGGATCGGCGAGCAGGTCATGCCCGGCGATCATCACCCGCCCGCTCGTGGGCGCGAGGTTGCCGGACAGCACCTGCATGGTGGTGGTCTTGCCCGCACCGTTCGGGCCAAGAAAACCGAGTACCTCGCCCCGGCGAATGGTGAAGCTGATATCCTGCACCGCCGCGAGATCTCCGTAGTAGCGCGAGAGGTGCTCGACCTCGACCAGTATCGTATCGCTCATGGAGCTCGTGTGAGGCCAGAGAGAAGAGGCTGCGCTATTTAAGAAAGCATCTGCGCTGCTGTCAATGCCGCCGCGCACACAACCTCATCCGCACGTGCCAGGCCCGTCGGCTGTGGCAAGCGCGTCTGCCATGCTTGCGTGCGCGAGAGCCGAATCCTCTGTGTGTTCGGGCTTTGGCAGCAACTGCTGGTCCTATCTTAGCGCTGGGCCCGGGCCCTGCGGGCAGCGTGATCAAGCTATTTTCCCGCGCGCAGCAGCAATCATGACAAAGGCTGAGGCGGTATCCATATCTTTAATTGTGTTATGCCTTCCACCGACAGACGATTTTATACACAATAGCGCGCTTTGACGGCAGCGCGCTGCACATGGCTTTTCGGGTACGCATCGAACCGAGCGGACACGCATTCGAAGTCGCTGAGGGCGAGACGGTCCTCGAAGCGGCGCTCCGCCACGGGTTCATGCTGCCGTACAGCTGCCGCAACGGCGCCTGCGGCAGCTGCAAGGGCCGGATCCTCTCTGGCGAGGTGGACTATGGCCAGTACGAGGCACGTGCGTTGAGCGAGGACGCGAAGCGCCAGGGCCAAGCGCTACTTTGCCAGGCCAGGCCGCGCAGCGACCTCACGATCGAGGTCAGGGAGATCGGCGCGGCCGCCGGTATCGTGATCAAGACGCTGCCGGCCCGTGTCGTCAGGATGGAGCGTGTTGCCCCCGACGTGATGATGCTCGTGCTCAGGCTTCCGCAGAACGAGCGCCTGCAGTACTTGCCGGGGCAGTATGTCGATATCCTGCTGCGCGAGGGGACACGGCGCAGCTTCTCCATCGCCAATGCGCCGCATTCTTCGCAACTTCTCGAGCTGCATGTGCGGCACGTGCCAGGCGGGGTATTCAGCGGGCATGTGTTCACGAAGATGAAGGAGAAGGACCTACTTCGGCTGCGCGGTCCGCTTGGCAGCTTCTTCTTGCGCGAAGACAGCGAACGGCCGGTCATACTCGTCGCCGGCGGCACCGGCTTTGCGCCCATCAAGGCCATCTTGGAACACGCCTTCGCCAAGGGGCTGAAGCGTCCGCTGCATCTCTACCGGGGTGTGCGCGCACGGTGCGATCTCTACCTGCCAGGGCTGACGGATTTCTGGGCAAAGACGCATGCCAACTTCCGCTACACGCCGGTGCTGTCCGATCCGCTGCCGCAAGACGGCTGGCGAGGACGCATTGGACTCGTGCACGAGGTCGTGCTGCAGGACTACCCCGATCTGAGCGAGTACGAAGTCTACGCGAGCGGTCCCCCGGCCATGATCGAGGCCATCAAGCAAACTTTCCCGGCACGCGGTTTGAGCGAGGAGCGGTTATACTATGACTCCTTCGAGCCCGCGCCTGCCCTATAGACAAGGAACGAGAGGCGAGATAGGAGCGATAGGGGCGAAAATATTCGTGTGTTTCATTGCGCGTAACATGCCTCTTGTATCTGATCTCATGCTGCGCACGCAGACGCCTTTATGCGCTACACGGCGATTGCGCTCATCTCAGCGTGCCTGGGGACAGGCCGCCCGCGAGAAGGACAAACGGCTTCGCATCGATGACATGGTGTTCGACGCCCAGGCCAAGGCGCTCGAGAAGACACGCAAACTGCAGAGCATGTTACCGCACAGGCCGAGGAGCGCCGGCGCGCGCGGCACTTGAGCATCGGGAAAACCCACCACCGCTCGTTGAGAGGTGTCTGTTAGCGCGCTGCGCGGTAGTCGGCGATGAGCGGGCGTTGGTCCCGGCTGCCGGCGGACACAGCCGGGCTGGCCGCCTCAAGCCCCTGTCGGTAGTACTGCAAGGCCTTGTCCCGGTCAGCGAGTTTCTCGTGGAGCGCGCCAAGCTCTCGGTAGGCGTCCGCCGGGCCGTGCAGCGTGATGCACCGCTCGAGGTAGCTTCGCGCCTTGGCGATATCGCCGGCCTTGAGCGCCAGCCGGCCGAGTGTGAGGCACAGGCGAGCATCTTCGGGGTGTGCGGCCTGCCACGTTTCGGCATGGGCGAGCTGCTCGATCGGGTCGGCTGTCTCAAGTCGCCCATAGAGTTCGGCCAGCGCGCTGTCCCAGCGCGCGTCGAGCGTGGCACGAAGCAGGGCTTCGGCCTCGGCCATTTCATTCTGCTGGGCAAGCTGGCGCACGTAGATGCCGATGAGCGTGGCATCGCTCTGCAGGTGTTTCGGGACGGCGTTCCAGGCGCGACGCAGCACCTCGCGCGAGCCGGAAGGCAGTCGCAACCGCAGCAGCTCGCCGTGCGCCTTGCGCTCGAGCGCGTCAATCTCCTGCGGAGGCAGGGCATGCATCTCGCGCAGGTCAGGGATTAGCGCAACAAGCGCGGGCCAGTCGCGCAACGTCTCATTGAGACGCGCAAGCAGTTGCAGCACCGCACGGTTGTGCGGATCGAGCCGGCGCAGCTCAGCGAGGGTCGCCAGCGACTGTTCCGGCTGACGCGCCAGGTAGAGCAGGTAGGCCTGGGTCACTCCTACCGCGAGGCGTTCGTTCGGCGCGCGCTTGTGCGCCTCGGCCAGGTACTCGTCGCGCTTCTCCACCGCGCCTTGTTGCTGTGCGCACCAGGCCGCACCCAAGTAGTTGAGCAGTGGCGCCTCGCTTCCGCGTATGCCGGCCACGAGCAATGTTTCGGCCTCTGTCCAGTTGCCCTCGGCCAGGCGGGTCAACCCCCGCAAGAGGTGCTCGCGCGCCTGGCGCCGGAGGCGGCGAGAGCGCCAGCGGGTCACGTCGCGCGGGATGCGCACAAGCCGCACCAGCACAAAGAGCAGTACGGCAAATAGCAGGAACGCGATGAGCAGCAACGGGATGAATAGTGCGAGCGACATCTCGATGCTCCACGGCGCGCGCGCGATCAGCACGTAGCCGGGGTCCTCGAGGGCGTAGAGGGTGACGCCCACGGCGATGAACAAGATGGCGAGGATGAACAGAAGCAGTTTCATACGCCTTGCCTGCCGGCGAGTAGTCGGCGCAGGCTCTCGAGCGAGGCGGAGATGTCGGGCAGTTGCGCGATGATGCTCTCGGCTTTGAGCTTGTCGAGCTCACCTCGCATGGCGGCGACGGCCTGCGTGTCGAGGTCGAAGAACTGCTTCACGAGGCGGTCAGCCGCCTCGAGGTTCTGGCGATAGACGGCGGTATTGCCTTGCAGCAGCGCGAGCTGCGCGCCGTAGAGCATCAGCCGCAGGTTCTCGCGCGCGAAATACTGCTGCTCGGGCGGCAGCAGGGGACGCCGGATCTCTACGTCGGTGCGGATGCGCACGAGCGAACGCAAATCGCCCCAGATACTGCGCGCAGCCGCGCGCCAGGGCGCTTCCTCGGAAGCGGCAGAGGCCACCGCCGCGGCGTCCGGTGCCCCGCCGGCCTCGCGCAGGCGCATCTCCATCGCGAGCGGCAGCCGGTCTACGCCTTCGGCCAGTGCCCCAAGCCGTAGGCTGATGCCGGGGACGTCGGTCTTCTCCAGGGCGGTGAGCGCATTGATCTCGCGCGCCAGCAGGCGGCGCACTGGCAGCAGCTTGGGGTCGGCGAGCTGGTGGAGCAGGGCGTCGGTGCCGCGCAGTGCGGCGAGCGCCGAGCGCACGTCACGGGCGAGGTGTAGGCGGTTGTTGGCGATCACCAGGAGCTGCTCGGCCTCGGCGAGTATCCACTCTGCGCGTCGGTGCGCGAGATCGCTCGTGATGCGCTCGAGCGCGGTCTTGATCGTGTCCTGGGTTTCCTGCAGTGTGTGGATCTGCGGTTCCAGGCCCTGCAGGCTCTGCTTGATTGCCGCGTGCTCGCGCTCGAGCCGGCCCACGGCGCCCACCAGGTCGGTCGTGAGTAGCCCTTGCCGTTCGTAGAACAGTAGGTACCCGATATAGCCGCTACCCGTCAGGGCAATGGTGGAGAGGATCAGCGCGAACCCCCCGACCAGCAGACCGGTGCGCGGTGTGCGTGGGTCCTTGCGCGCGTTGCTCTTGGTGGCGCGCCGGGCAGCAGCGGAGGACGCGGAGGCGGATGGTCTGGTTTCGTTCTCGGCCATGAGATCACAAGCGGCAAAAAGGAAGAATCAGACAGGATTCACAGCATCGAGCTAACTAACATATTTCGCCTGGCTATCCTCCGAATCTCTGCGAATCCCGGAAATCTTCTTATCCCCTGTCTGTGTCATTGCGCTCGCCACGATTATAGGGGGTTTTGCGCGGCACGCCACGCCTTCAGTGCCTCCACGATGGCCTCGTCGCTCGCCCGGGCGGCGACAACCGGCGGGTGCTTGAAACCGAGCTCGCCGCAGGCTGCGGCGATCCGCCCGCTCACCACCACGGCTGGTGTCTTGGTGAGCCACTGGGCGCCGGGCTCGCCGAGCATGTCGCAGAGGTTGCGCAGGGCCTCCACGCTGGTCAGGGTGACGACGTCGATCTCGCCGCGCGCCCAGCGCTTGAGTAGCCCTCCGACGTCGGCGGCTGGCTTCACGCGCCGGTAGCACTCGGCGTACTCGACCTCGGCGCCGCGCGCCTTGAATGTCTCGCCGAGCAACTCGCGCCCGCTGTCGCCGCGCAGAATCACCACGCGCTTGCCGGCCATGGCTTGGAACGCCGGCAGCGCGAGCAGCGCCTCGCTATCGAAACGCCCGGACGGCACGAGCGGGTCGCTGATTCCGAAATGCTTAAGCGCGCACGCGCTGCCGCGCCCCACGCAGGCGACCGTCAGCCGTGGCGGCAAGGTGCCGCGGCGCAGCCGCACACGGTTCATTGCCCATTTGACTGCGTTGGGGCTGATGAAGATCGCAAGGTCGAACGTCTCGAGCCGCTCTATAAGGCGATCGAGCGCCTCCATGTCCTGTGGGGGGGCGATCTCGAGCGCGGGAAAGCGAACGGGCCTGCCGCCGGCCTCTTCGATCAGGCGGCAGAGCGGTTCGGCCTGGTCGCGCGGCCGCGTGACCAGTACTCCCACTCCTGCGAGCGGACGCTTGATGCTGGCGCGTTCAGGTACCACGGCCGTACACCTTGTCGAGGATATGCCGCGCGCCCTGCCTGAGCAGTTGCTCGGCGAGACAACCACCAAGGGCCTCGGCCTCCTCGATCGGTCCAGCGATCTCGCCGCGCAGGATTTGGCTGCCGTCCGGCTCGCCCACCATGCCACGCAGGCGCAGGCAGCCGTCGTGCAATTCGGCGTAGGCGCCGACCGGCACCTGGCAGCCGCCCTCGAGTCGGGCGTTGAAGGCGCGTTCAGCGGCCACACAGGCCCGTGTCTCGGGGTGATCGAGCGGTGCGAGCCACGCGTTCGTCTCGGCGTCGTCGCGGCGGCACTCGATGCCGATCGCGCCCTGGCCGACCGCCGGCAGGCTCACCTCCGGGTCGAGATAGGCAGCGATACGCGCCTCGAGCCCGAGGCGTTTCAGGCCAGCGGCGGCGAGCACGATCGCCTCGAAGTGGCCCTCGTCGAGCCGCTCGAGGCGCGTATTGACGTTACCGCGCAGCGGCAGGATTTCGAGCTGGGGGAACGCAGCGCGCAACTGGCAAGCACGACGCACGCTGGAGGTACCCACGCGCGCCCCCGCCGGCAGCGCGGCGAGATCCGGATAGCGAAGTGAGACGAAGGCATCGCGCGGGTCGGCGCGTTCGCAGACGGCAGCGATGTGCAAGTCTGCGGGCAGGGTGACGGTGACGTCCTTCATGGAGTGCACTGCAAGGTCTATGCGTCCTTCTAGCAGACCCTGTTCGAGTTCCTTGAGGAAGAGCCCCTTGCCGCCGACCCTGGCCAGGCTGTGGTCCAAAAGTCGGTCGCCTTCGGTGGTTATCTTTACCAGCTCGACGGCGAGCCCCGGGTAGAGCTGCATCAGACGGCGACGCACGTACTCGGCCTGCCATAGGGCGAGCGGGCTTTTGCGAGTGCCAAGGCGTAGGGTAGTCAAGTCAAGACGGGATCTGGGAACGGGCGCCGCTATTATAAGTCACAGACCGAAGGAGGCGCAGGCACGGGCTGTCACGATCGCGCCAGATTGGCATAATGAATTGGTGGCGATGAGTGGCGTGATATTGTGAGACAGTTTATCGCGATTTGGGGACTGGTTCTGGCGTCTGCTGTCAATGCAACGGACGCTGAGCTGCCGCTCGCCCGCGATCTGCGCGCGGATGCGCGCACGGCACAGGCTGCACGGGTGCCGATCCTCGTGTTTTTCGCCGCCGATCTCTGCCCCTACTGCCACGAGGTCGAGGAGCTCTATCTCAAACCCATGCAGGCACTTAGAGAAAACGCCGGGCGTTTCCTCCTTCGGGTGGTGCGCGTAGACAGCGCCCGGTCGCTTAAGGATTTCGCTGGCCGGTCGACCGACCACGGCGGCTTTGCCGAGCGCGAAGGGATATGGCTGACACCGGTAGTGCGGTTCTACGGTCCAGACGGCCGCCAACTCGTGCCTGCCCTGATTGGCTATTCCTCGCCGGACTTCTACGCCGGTTACTTGGAGCAGGCCATCGAGGATTCCCTGCAACAGTTGCGCCGCGCCACCGCGACGAATTCCGCCTCGCCCGCGCTGTAAGAAACCGGGCAGCATTCACAGGGTCGTTTTTTACTTCGATTCCTGTGAATAAAAACCCTGCGCTCAGGCAGCGCTCTTCGGCCGGTTACGCGCCCAGCGGCGCACCGCGGCGGTGTGCCGACGGCTGACGTCGAGTTTTCTGTCCATGCCCTTGAGCGCCACCTGCCAGGTGCCGGCCGGGCTTTTCTCGATGCCCCTAATGTAGCTGACGGCGACCAGGGCGTTGCGGTGAATGCGCAGGAAGCGGTCGCCGAACTCCTTCTCCAGGTTGACGAGCGAGTCCTCGATCAGGTGCTCCTCGTTGAGCGTGCGCACTACCACGTACTTGCTGTCGGCCTGGAAATAGACGATGTCCGGCACCGGCACCAGGCGGATGTTGCCGCGCAGGTGCACGCTGATGTGGGTGCGCGCACGCTCCTCGGGCGGGCGCGCCTCAGCGGTGTCGCGCAACTGCTTCATGGTGAGCTTGCGCGCCTTGATGAGCGCGTTCGCCAGCCGGTCCCTGCGGATCGGTTTGAGCAGATAATCCACCGCGTTGACCTCGAAGGCATCGAGTGCGTGCTGGTCATAGGCAGTGGTGAAGATTACGCTCGGGGGGTTCTCCATGCCCGCTAAGTGCATCGCGGCCTCTAGGCCGTCCATACCGGGCATGCGAATGTCCATGAGCAGCACGTCCGGATTGAGTTCGACAGCCCGTTCCACGGCCTCTGCACCGTTGGTGGCCTCGCCCACCACGGTGTAGCCACCAATGTCGTTGAGCAGCTCGCGCAGGCGGTCGCGCGCGAGCTTCTCGTCGTCCACAATCATCACTCTCATGACAGGCCTCCACGCGTCGGTAACGTCACCGATACCACGAACTGGCCGTTGTCTTCGCACGCCTCGAGCTGCGCGGCTTCGCCGTAGTGGCTCTGGAAGCGGGCGCGGATGTCTTCCAGGGACTGGCCGGGGTACTGGCGCTTGGCTCGGCCGCGCACGACCGGCAGCGGGTTGGTGACACGGATACAAATGCGGTCGTTCTCCTCCCACAGGCGCACGCCTACGGTGCCGCCGGCCGGCAGCTCCTCGATGCCGTGGCGAATGGCGTTCTCAAGAAGCGGCTGCAACGTCAGCACCGGCATGACAGCCTTGCGCGGGAACTTGCCGATGTCCCAGTCTACGCGCAGGCGGCTGTCGAGACGAAGACGCTCGAGCGCTAGGTATTTCTGTGCCACCTCGATCTCGTTGCGGATCGGCACCAGGTTCTCGTCATCCGAGAGCATCATGCGGAAGAGCTGCGCCATGTCTTCGATGGCCGCCTCGGCCTTGTCCGGCGCGCTCCTCACCAGCGAGGCGATGATGTTGAGGCTATTGAACACAAAGTGCGGGCGGATGCGGGCCTTGAGCGCGAGCAGCCGCAACCGCGCCTCGGACAAAGCGCGGTTGCGCAGCTCGTGCTTTGTCACAAACAAGCGCAGCAGCAGGCCGTTGGCGATGGCACTGATCGACAGCGCCAGGATGTGGAAATCACTGTACCAGAGCGGGCGGGCCGAGGGGATCTTCCCGGCCAGGTACAGCAACCACACCGTCGTCTCACTGACGGCGAAGGTCACAGCCAGCAGCAGCAGGTAGGCGAAGGTCAGTGCCCGCACGTTCGGCAGGCGGTTGAGGAAGCGCCGCGCGTAACAGAGCGCGGCGGTGCCAGCGAGCGCCACCCACTGGATATAGAGCGAGACCAGCAGAAACTCCAATCCCGGGCTGGGGGCGAGCAACCCGCCTGGCATCACCATGGCGATGACGATGGCGAGCAGCTCCGCCACCACCGCGACGTTGAATACCACCCAGCCGGTGCAGAAATCGGGCAGAAAGCCCGTGTCGTCGCCACGCGCTGTGCGCGCGGCGCTAAATTGCGTGTCCAGCCACGTTTCCAGGCGCCGGAGATGTTCCTTAGCCCGCTCGAGATAGATCCAGCTCTTGGCGGCAATCTTCATGGCGCGCGCTCATCAGCCCAGCACGACCGGCATGCGAATCTTCACGTGGTATTGTCCGCCTTCCTGCATGGTCTGCATGCTCGCTGCTTCGCCGAACTGGGCGTGTAGGCGCTGGCGGATGTTCTCCTGGGCGATCTTGTTGCCCTTGCTGTGCGCATGGTGCTGGATCTCGGGCAGCGGGTTGCTGATGAGTATGTTGAGGTTGTCGCCTTCGGTCCACATCTCGATCTTGATGGTGCCGCCGGCGAACCTTGGCTCGATGCCGTGGTAGATGGCGTTCTCAAGAAGCGGCTGCAGCGTCAGCGCCGGGATCATGGCCGAGCGCGGGACGTTCGAGACATTCCACTTGACCTGCAGGCGCTCGCCAAGTCTGAGCTTCTCGATCTCGAGGTACTGGCGCGAGATCTCCCGCTCGGCGGACACGGGCACGAGCTTGCGCGCGTCGGCGAGCAACACGCGGAAGAGATCGGCGAGGTCGTGCAGTACCGCCTCGGCACGCGCTGGATCGGAGCGCGTCAGCGAGGCGACGCTGTTCAGCGCGTTGAACAGGAAATGCGGACGGATGCGCGCCGCGAGCATCTGCATGCGCGCCTCCTGCTTGGAACGCGCGTCGCGCTCGGCGCGGTGTTGCAGGATGAGGTAGCGCAGCCCGAGCACGCTGATGACGCCGGCGATCAGCAACGTGCGAATCAGCAGCGATTCGCGCCACGAAGGCCAGCGCTCGGCAATGAAGCCGAGGTCATAGAGCGCGAAGATCATGACGTCGGTGCCCACCGCGGCCGCCGCCAGGATCAGCAGGACGGCGAGCGCCGAGCCAGCCACCACCGAGGTGCGCTTAAGCAACGGGGCGGCGAGCTTGAGGACTACCACGATGAACAGCGCCAGCGCCAACGCGAAGGCCAGCAGCAGGTTTAAGTCCTGCCAGGCCCATTCGTCGAATCTGTCGTTGCGCCCGATGGTGATGATGATGGCGATCAGCTCGGCAAGCAGCACGATGCGCACCGCCATGCGCAAAGAGCCGAAATCGGGCAGAAAATGCCGGTCGTCGCTACTCGTTCGGGACATCGCAGGTAGTGTGTTTGGGCCGGCTCCCCGTCCTGAAACCTGGTCCTGCGCGGAGAATACGCCGCCGGTCACTCCGGGATAGGCGCGCCTGCGCATCGTGAGATTGCTGATGAATAATTATAAATGAGTGGGTTGATCGGGTTACGCGGCATGGCCGCCACAGCGTTTATTTGCCCCGGCACTCCAGTATACTTTCGCCCGGCATCCTTTTGCCCTGGCACGAAAAAAAACCCCCGCCAAGGCGGGGGTCCGAAGACCTGGCTCGGCGTTCGGGGTGGGGGTGCACATAAGGAGAGTCCGAACCAGGCAACTCGCACACTACACGTCGCTAACCATAGCCCGCCGCCATCGCGCGCTCAACGCCGCCCCCGACAATCGGGCCGGGGGCACGGATGGGCGGCGGGCCGGTCATTGGGGAACATGAAGAAAACAATCGGCCAACAGACCTCCGCCACTGGTAAGCCCTGGGGCGGCCGCTTCACGGAGTCTACCCACGCGCTGGTCGAGGCGTTCAGCGCTTCGGTGGGGCTCGATCGTCGTCTTTACCGTGCCGACATTGCTGGCTCGATCGCGCACGCGCGCATGCTCGCTCATGTAGGGGTGCTTACCGAGCAAGAATGCGAGGCGATCGTGCGCGGCCTCAAGGAGATCGAGGCCGAGATCGAGGCCGGCCAGTTCGCCTGGAGCGAGGCGCTCGAGGACGTGCATATGAACATCGAGGCACGCCTGATCGCGCGTATCGGCGAGGCGGGCAAGAAGCTGCACACCGGCCGCTCGCGCAATGACCAGGTGGCGACGAGCCTTCGCCTGTATCTGCGCGACGGCATCGACCAGGTGCTCGAGCGGCTGCTTCGCGTGCAGGAGGCGGTGCTGGAGCTGGCCGAGCGCGAGGCGGACACGATCATGCCGGGTTTCACCCATCTGCAGATCGCCCAGCCGGTCACCTTCGGGCACCATTTGCTCGCGTGGTTCGAGATGCTCGCACGCGATGCCGAGCGCTTGCGGGACTGCCGCCGGCGCGTGAACGTCCTGCCGCTCGGTGCGGCCGCGCTCGCCGGCACGAGCTATCCGATCGACCGTGCCTATACCGCGCGCCTGCTTGGTTTCGAGGCCGTCGCTGAAAATTCGCTCGACGCGGTAAGCGATCGCGATTTTGCGATCGAGTTCACGGCTGCCTGCGCGCTCCTCATGATGCACCTGTCGCGTTTCTCCGAGGAACTGGTGCTGTGGACCTCGCCGCTCGCCGACTTCGTCGAGCTGCCTGACGCCTTCTGCACCGGCTCCTCCATCATGCCTCAGAAGAAGAACCCGGATGTGCCCGAACTCGTGCGCGGCAAAAGCGCGCGCGTCTACGGCCGGCTCATGGCGCTGCTCACCCTCATGAAGGCCCAGCCGCTCGCCTATAACCGCGACAACCAAGAGGACAAGGAGCCGGTCTTCGACACGCTCGATACCGTGCTCGACTGTTTGAGCGTGTACGCGCAGATGCTGCCGGCCGTGCAAGTCAAGCGCGACAATCTCGCACGCGCCGCGCGCGCTGGTTTCTCCACCGCTACCGATCTCGCTGATTACCTCGTGCGCAAGGGGGTGGCATTCCGCGACGCGCATGAGCTCGTGGGCCGCGCCGTGCGTCTGGCGCTTGACAGTGGACGTGAGCTCTCCGAGCTCGAGCTCGAGGAGCTTAAGGCACTCAGCCCGGCGGTGGAGAAGGACGTCTACACGGTGCTCACACCCGAGGGCGCCATCAAGGCGCGCGATCATCTGGGTGGTACCGCCCCGGCGCAGGTGCGCGCGGCAATCCGCCGCGCGCGCACACGCCTCGCTGGCGAGGATGGCGGTGAGGGAGTGCGGGAGGGACGCCGCGTTTACGGACCGCCGGATGTAACGCTTGACGACAGCCAATCGCCAGACGTCGTGACGACCGCCGGGTCACCGAAGACTGAACAACACGAAAACCGGTGAACCGGATTTGAACATGTCACGCTTCGGCGTGACGCAGGAGAAGACATGGCGGGAGGGTGGCGCGTCGCCGAGCGGCGCTCAGGACGCAAATGTTGCGCCATCCGCACGACGGGCATGACTTCGTGCACTTTCTCAAACATGTGAATACGGCCAGGTGCGGGGTTAAGCTGGCTGTCGGCAAGAAGTCACGCCGCGACACTAGCGCCTTGTTGCCGACTCGCGAGCTTTGGATAGATACAGGATCGATAGGATTCACAGGATGAACTCCCTGGAGGAACTACGCGAGCGGCTACGTGCCTTCGCGCGGGTGCGCGACTGGGAGCAGTTTCATTCGCCCAAGAACCTAGCGGTTGCGCTGATCGTGGAGGCGGCCGAGCTACTCGAACACTTCCAGTGGCTCACGGAGGAAGCGAGCAGACGTTTGCCACCCGAGCAGTGGCACGCCGTCGAGGAGGAGATCGCGGACGTACTCATTTACCTGGTGCGTCTCGCCGACCGGCTGGACGTGGACCTGCTCGCCGCTGCGGCGCGCAAGATCGAGCAGAACGAGAAGAAATATCCTGCCGACGAGGTACGCGGCAAGGCGGACAAAAGATAGCGACCGGCGATCCGCGTCGTCGCTGGCTGGGGTATTGCGGTGATTGACTACCGCTCTTTCGGGCGGATGCCGAGCCACTGACCGCTACATACCCTTAGCGCATCGGCCGTTCCTGTCGTCCGTGGCGCCACAGTGCTCGCGCCAGGCGCGCCGCTCTTCGGGCGGCATGTTACGCCAGTGATTGCGCAGCCGCTCTCGTTCCTCCGGCGGCAGGTTCTGGAAACGCTGGTACTGGCGGCGCAGCCGCTCCTGTTCCTTCGGCGGCAGGCGGCGGAAGCGCTCGTAGCGGCTGCGGATACGGCTGCGTTCCTCGGGTGAAAGCTGCTTCCAGCGCTCGAAACGCTCTTTGGCGCGCGTGCGCTCTTCGGGCGTCATGGCTGCCCAGCGGCGCGCCCCGCGCACCAGGCGTTCGCGCCGCTCGGCCGGCAGTTCGTTCCAGCGCTGCGCGAATGGCTTCAGCAGGCGACGTTCTTCCTCGCTCAGCTGGTCCCATTCGAGCGGCATGGACGGTTCGTCTTCGGCGGCGGCAAGCGGCGCTGGCGCGAGCAGTATCAGGCCCAGCAACAGAAAATCGCGTCTATTCACGGTTTGGCGCCTCGACCTTTTGCGGTGCACTCGGTTCCGCTGTATCGAGAACGTGGCCGGCGGCGGGCGATTGCGGCCACTCGCCGGTTGCGGTCTGCCAGCTTCCCAGGAATTCGAGCAACTGCGCATCAGGCACCAAAGTTTCATCCAGGATCGTTCGTTCAACCGGCATGATCGTGCTCCGCAAGCCAGCGGTAGAATTCGAGATCAGCGAAGAACTCCGGGCTGTCCCGGCCGGCGAGTAGCTCAAGATCGTCGAGGCTGGGCAGCATGCCGTTGTGCGCTGTGCCTACCCAGAGAAGGGTGACGGCCACCACCAGGGCGACAACCGCCGCGGCCAGCCCACCTGCCGCAAGCCAGTTCCCCTCGGGCACGTGCCCGGCGGTGTGCCGCGCCTGCTCGAGCGCCCGCAGGCGTGCAGCGCGCAAGCGGGCGCGCGTCTCGTTGTCGAGCCCGCGCGCGGCGGCGTCGAGCCATAGCCGTGCCCAGAGTGCGAACTCCCGGTCCTGTTGTTCATTGTCCGTGCTCATGGCCAGTGGTCCTTGAGCGCCGTACGCAATGCCTCCAGAGCGCGCGCGTAATGCGTCTTCACGCTCCCCTCCGAACAGTTCATGGCACGTGCAGTCTGGGCCACATCCAGCCCTTCCCAAGCACGCAGCAGAAAGGCTTGCTGCTGGCGTCGCGGCAGGCGGGCAAGCGCCGCCTCCAGTGCCTGGAGTGCCCGGCGGCGTGCTGCACCCGCCGCCGGATCGGAATCGGCCGGGTCGGCCACGTTGGCGAGCGGGTCGGTGTGCGGCACCTCATCGCCGCGGCCGAGCCAGACTCGGAACCTGCGCCGCAGTGTGGTGCGTCGGTGCCAGTCGCGCAGGCGGCTTTGCAGGATGCGGTAGAAGAGCGCACCCCATTCCCCTTCGTTTCGCCCGGCGTAGCGCCGCGCAAGCTGCAGCATGGCTTCCTGCACCACCTCCAGGGCGTCCTCACGGTTGCCGGTGAAAAGGCGTGCCATCACGAAGGCGCGCCGTTCCACGCTTGCCAGAAAGCGGTCCAGGTTCTGCGTCGTATCCAGCAGCGGGCCCCCTCCCGAATGAGCCGGCGGCGCACATCACGGCCCGGCCCCCACCGTGTGCGCGCACCCTAGCGCCGCGCCCCATGACGATGGGCGTGGCGGTGTTCGGCGCGCCGCTCAATGCGGTTCCCCTTGCGGTCGAGCCGGTTCTCGATCCGGTCGCCACGGCGATCGAGGCGGTTCTCGATGCGATCGCCTTTGCGGTCCAGGCGATTTTCGATACGGTCGCCCTTGGCGTCCAGCCGGTCGGCCAGCCCGGGTTTGCCCGCCTCCTCGGCGCGTTCGGCGCGCCGATCGAGATGTTCATTAATCGCCTCGCCACGCCGGTCGAGATGTTCATTAATCGCCTCGCCACGCCGGTCGAGCCGCTCGTTGACCGCCTCGGCAGGATTGTCGGCCGCCAGGGCCGGAACGATGGTGAACATTAGGCACAGGCAAGCAAGGATCCAGGAACGGGTTGTCTGCATGATCGGGCTCCTTTTTTCAGTTTGGGTGTTGAAACACCGCTATCAACGCATGAGCCGCCGTGGCGTTGACACACACGGCGTTTGCCTTGCGGCGGCTGGACGTTTACAGTGAGGGGAGGCGAGCTGTGACACAGTGCACGAACATTGTCCGATCACGAGTAGTGCGGCAGGGATGAGGCGTTCACGGACCTAAGGATGGAAAAGTACGACCCCGATGTGCGCGGCGAGCGCCGCAAGGGCGAGCGGCGCCGGGGGGAGCGGCGCGGGTTGCTGCGCTGGGACCCCAGGCCGCGCGAGCGGCGCTCAGGCACGGATCGGCGCAAGCCGCCAGGCTGAGAGCGGGCAGTCACAGCCGCCACATGGTCTTGAGGATGTTCTCACCGCTCGGCGCCATCGCCAGGGGGAACTGGACGCGGCGCATGTGGTCGAGCGAATCGGAGATGCGCCCGAAGTCGTCGTGTAGCCGCTGGTAAAGACGCCGCCGGGCTGGGTTGGTCTCGCTGCCGGCCGCTCGGGCATAGGCGTTGCTGCCGTGCGCGAGGTAGTAACCGAGCTCTCCCCGCGCCGTGAGCCGCTCGCGGAACAGCCCGCTCATGAACAGGGCGTATTCGCCGATATGGCGGTTGATCGCCATGCCGCGCACCCGCTCGGCCCGCCCGCCTTCGCGCCCTTCCGCCCGCTCGAGGGCGAGGAGCATGTCCACAATATGTTCGATCGGCCGGCCGTCGTCGTCGAACAAGGGATAGAGATGGCGGATGTGGGCGAAGCGTGTCAGCACATCGCTCACGTAGTCCACGGCGGCAGGTTCGGCGATGCCATGGGCGTGAAACCCGCGGCTGACCTGACGCCGAAAGAAATGGTATAGCATCGGTACCCGCATTGCTCTTGCCCCTTGGTTAGACCGTTGACTCCCGCCCGGGTTTTCGATCCCTCAAGAAAAGAGTAGGACACACATTGATTCCCTGCCAACCTGGCGTATGATCATTACGCCCTCACGCGCGGTGCCTGTCGGGGTTATCGGCTGGAGGCGTGGAATATTCAGATAGGAGGTGGCATGAGACGTGGTGCGCTTGGTGTGCTCCTGGCGGTGGTCGTTGCCGCCGGATCGGCGGGCTGTGGCAACCGGGGAGATGATCCGCTCAAGGCCAGGATCGGTCAGCTCGAGAAGGAACTGGCGAGTAGCCGAGTTGCGATCGAAGAGAAGGACAAGGAGCTCGCCGAGCTGCACGCCAAGGTCGAGCAGAGCAAGGCCAATGTCGAGGCCTTGACCGCCGAGCTCGTCAAGGTCAAGGTCGAGCGGGACAAGCTCAAGCAGGAGCTGGCCGCCCTGAAGAAGAAGCGCTGAACCGGTTTTCGTCTGCGTGCGCCGCAAGGGCGGGAAATCCCGCAGAGACGAACATGGGCTTTTTCGTTGACTTCCGCTGCCAGAACTGCCGATACGAGGAACGCGACATCGGCGTGGGACGTGGTAAAAGCGAGTTCCCGTTCCTTGCCCTTTTCCGCTGCGACAATTGCAAGACCATCGGCAGCACTTGGATCAATGAGCACCAGTTGCCGCTGTGCGCGCATTGCTATCACGACGCTGTGGTCATCCTGCCCGACGACACCACGCGCGTAAACTGCCCGAAATGCGGCGAGCCGGCTCTCATCACGCGCAAGGAGGGCGCGTGGCAGTAGGGTACAATCCCGTCCGTTAGATCGAGGCATCGGGAGGCCCCGCGGGCGCCCCCGCGCGACCCCGGCGATGCAGGCCAAAAAAATACTGATCCTGGGTGGACACGGTCCCTTCACGCAGCACCTCGTTCGAGGCCTGTGCGCTTTTCCTTACGCCCACTGCGTGCTCGGCGTCGAGCAACCGCGTCAGGCCGACGGCCAACACGGCGTGCTGGTCGAGGCAGTCAACCCGCATGATCCGGATTCGCTTCGTCAGGCGCTCGCCGGGGCCTTTGCGGTGGTTCATGCGCACGGCCCGTTTCGCGAACCCAATTACACCGTCGCCGCGATGTGCGCGGACCTTGGGGTGCACTATATTGACCTCGCCGACGGGCGCGCGCACGTCGGCGGCATCACGCGCCTGGCGCGCCGGGCGCAGCAGACCGGCAGCTTGATCGTATCGGGTGCGGGCACACTGCCGGCGGTCTCGGGAGCGCTCGTCTCCCTACTCGCCTCGGAATTCGAGAGGATCAGCGAGATCCACACCTTTCTCGCGCCCGGCCGGCGTGACCAGCGCGAGCTCGCGAGCCTGCATGCGGTGCTGAGCGCAGCCGGCAGACTGATGCGCATCAAGGAACGCGGCCGCTGGCGCGAGGTACACGCCGGCAGCCGTCCGCAGTCGGTGCGCTTCCCGCCGCCTGTGGGGCAGCGGCGCGGTTATCTCAGCGATTCCGCCGAGCTTGAGCTGTTTCCGCGCCATTACGGGGCGACCACGGTCACGGTGCGCACTGGGCTGCAGGGATTTTACAGCGGCCTGCTGGCGGTACTAAGCACGCTGCGCCGCCGCGGCTGGATGACCGATGAGCTTCCGCGGTTGCTCGAATGGCTCATCCGCCTGGATGGGGGTGGCGGCGGACATCGGCACGGCGGCGGCGGACTGCGGGTCGAGGTGCGTGGGCGGCGCGCCGGCAATGAGACGCTGGCACACACGGTGTACCTGGTCGCGCGCGACGGCTGTACCCCGGCGATCGCGGCCGCCCCGGCCGTCGCGCTCGTGAAGCGTTGGCTACAGTACGGGGTGCCGCAGACCGGCGCGCGCGCCGCCGTAGGGCTCGTGGCCTGGGAGGATATCCGGCGCGAGCTGCTCGGTCACGATATCGTGATGGTGCGCACCTGAGTGTCGCGCACGCACACATGCCGCTCTGGATGACCGGCGCCAGGAGGGGTAAGCTCGTGCCACCAGAATGGTTACAAGGCATGTTGGGATGCACTGGCTAAGACTAGGCGCTGCCCTCGGGTTCCTCATTGCGCTCGCGCTCGGCGGCTGCGGCAAGAAGGGCCCGCTCTATCTGCCACACGACGCGGTCGCGGGCCCCGTGGTGCCCGCGACCGCCACGCGCTGACACGCGAGCGTGGTCTTCTTTCTCTCAGTTGCATGCGCGCCATGAACGCCTTTGCCTACCGCAACGGGCGACTGCATGCTGAGGGCGTGGATCTCGCCGCGCTCGCCGAAGTGGTCGGCACGCCCTGCTACGTCTACTCCCGCGCCATGATCGAGGAGCGCTACGCGGCCTTCGACCGGGCGCTCGCCAGTCACGACCATCTGGTGTGCTACGCGGTCAAGGCCAACTCCAATCTGGCGGTGCTGAATGTGCTCGCGCGCCTCGGCTGCGGCTTCGATATCGTCTCGGGAGGCGAGCTCGAGCGGGTGCTGGCGGCCGGCGGCGATGCCGCGAAGGTGGTGTTCTCCGGTGTCGGTAAGACGGCAGCAGAGATGAAACGCGCGCTCGAGGCCGGCATTTACTGCTTCAATGTCGAATCCGAAACCGAGCTTGCGCTCCTCGACCGCGTGGCCAGGGAGATGAACGCGCGCGCGCGGGTAGCGCTACGCGTCAATCCAGACGTGGATGTCACCACCCATCCTTATGTTGCCACGGGACTGCGCACGAGCAAGTTCGGGATCGGCATCGAGCGCGCGCTGCAGGTCTACCGGCGTGCTGAGCGGCTTGCAAACCTGCAGCTAGCGGGGGTGGCCTGCCACATCGGCTCGCAGCTCACCGAGCTCTCGCCATTGCTCGAGGCGCTCCGGCGTCTGGTGGAACTGATCGGGGAGCTCGCCGATGCTGGCATCGAGCTCGGACATCTGGATCTCGGCGGCGGTCTCGGTATCCGCTATCGCGATGAGCAACCGCCCGAGCCGGATGACTACGCGCTCGCGCTCGTTGGTGTGCTCGAGAGACTCGGCTCGCGCTACCAGCGCATGCGGCTTATCGTCGAGCCCGGACGCGCCATCGTCGGCAACGCGGGGGTGCTACTGACGCGCGTGCTCTACACTAAGCCGGGCGCGGAGCGCGACTTCGCTGTCGTGGACGCGGCCATGAACGACCTGCTGCGCCCTGCGCTGTACGATGCCTGGCACGACATCGTGCCGGTGGTCCTCGATCGGCAGCGTGAGGCGCGCCTGTATGACGTGGTCGGGCCGGTGTGCGAAAGCGGCGACTTCCTCGCACGCGCGCGCATGCTCCCCCTCGGCCCGGGCGACCTGCTCGCTATTGCTTCCGTCGGTGCCTACGGTGCCGTCATGAGCTCGAACTACAATACCCGTCCACGCGCTCCCGAGGTGATGGTGGACGGCGAGCATTATCATGTGGTGCGGCGGCGGGAGCGGATCGCCGATCTGCTAGCGCTGGAATCGGTGCTGCCTGAATAGATACAAGGGGCGTAGTTCGGTGGCGAGCGCTCGTCCCTTGAAGCTTGTGTCTCGCATTTTGGAAAGGATCCCCGAACCCAAACTGATGGACGACCCGGTGCAGGCGCGTGCCTACGCCGAGGCCGATCTCTTTGAGCCGCGCGAGGTCTTTGCGCTATTTTCGCGAGCACTTCCCGGACCACGCCCCGCGGCGCGTGCTCGACCTTGGCTGTGGGCCGGCCGATGTGACACTGCGCTTCGCTCGTGCGTTTCCACAGGCCGGCGTCGTCGGCGTGGACGGGGCGCGCGCTCGAGCTCGGGCGCAAGGCGATCCCTGCGCGCTGGCCTGCAGCGGCGCATCAGGCGCTGACGCTCGGCCGGCTGCCGGACGTGGTGCTTGCCGGCCGCTTCGATACCGTGATCAGCAACAGCCTCCTGCATCATCTCAGCGGCCCCATGGGGCTCGGGGGGGGGTGCGCGCCGCTATGCACGCCCTCGGCTGCGGTGTTCGTCATGGAGCTCGTGCGGCCGGACTCGCGGGCGGCGGCCGAGCGGCTGGTCGCCGAGCACGCCGTCAGTGAACCGCAGATTTTGCGGCGAGATTTTTTGTGTTCGCTGCTCGCCGCCTATCGTCCGCAGGCGGTCGCTGCCCAGCTCGCGCGCACGACTCGATCTTAAGATCGAGGTGGTGAGTGACCGGCACATGGTGATCTTCGGGAAGATACCGCAGCGAGAAACGGCGCAGGAACCTCAAAGGCCGAAGTGGAAGTTTCGAGTTCGCTCCACGCTCTGCACTATGTGTTGTATCACGGATCATCGCTGGCGCCGGGGATACCGAGGCGCTTGCGCGTATGGCGCGGGACGCCGGCCCAACGTTGCCGCAGTCTTCCTGTGCGCACGACGAGCTGGCGATACAGCCGGCGTGCGATCGGAAAATCCACGGCCAGCAGTGCCAGTCCGAGCGGCAGCATCCAGTAGCCGAGCACCGGCAGGAAGCCGAGCAAGCCGCCCGCGACGAGCAGTGCACCGATCGCATGGCGGAGCCAGTGGTGGTCAGTTCGCTTGAGGGCCTCGAAGTATTTTTGCAGGAATTCTCGCACGCGGATGCACGCCCATCGATTCTCTTTCCTCCCGGCTGACGGTAAGCTTAACGGATGGCGACTGCGTTCACCAAGATGCAGGGGCTCGGCAACGATTTTGTGGTGTTCGAGGCGGTCACGCGCCCCCTGTCCCTGACCCCGTCACGCGTGCGCCGCTTGAGCGACCGGCGCTTCGGGATCGGCTGCGACCAGGTGCTGGTCGTCGAGCCGCCGGTCGGCGAACGGTCAGATTTCCGCTACCGCATCTATAATGCCGACGGCACCGAGGTCGAGCAGTGCGGCAACGGTGCACGTTGTGTGGCGCGCTTCGTGCATGAGCATGGTCTTACCGCCAAGCGTGAGATCGTCTTCGACACACTGGGCGGGCGCATCGCCACTCGTCTGGAGGACAACGGGTGGGTGACGGTGGACATGGGCGTGCCGCGCCTCGATCCGGCCGAGGTGCCGTTTGAAGCAGTGACGCGCGCGATCGTCTATGATCTGGATGTGAATGGCCGGCGGCTTGCCGTGAGCGTGCTCTCCTTGGGTAATCCGCATGCAGTCCAGGTGGTGCCGGACGTGGAGACAGCCCCGGTCAATACCGAGGGGCCCAAGATTGAGCGTCACCCGCGCTTCCCCAGGCGGGTGAACGCGGGCTACATGCAGGTCGTGGACCGGACCCACATCCGCCTGCGGGTCTGGGAGCGCGGCGTGGGCGAGACCCTGGCCTGCGGCAGCGGGGCCTCGGCAGCAGTGGTGGCCGGTCGCCTACGTGGCCTGCTCGATGATACGGTAGAGGTGCGTCTGCCGGGCGGCACGCTGAGCGTGGCCTGGAGGGGCGAGGGCAGCCCGGTATGGATGACCGGACCGGCAGAAACGGTCTTCGAAGGCAGTATCGAACTGGAGCGCTTATGACGCAGAAGCTCTCGAGCGATGAGCAGCAGGAAATCTCCTGGGAGGAGGCCGTCTCTCGGTATCTCGAAGCTCATCCCGACTTTTTCCAGCATCATCCCGAAATCCTGGCGAGCCTCCACCTCCGCCACGAGACCGGCGGGCGCGCGGTCTCGCTGATCGAGTACCAGGTCGAGCACCTTCGGCGGCGCAATCGCGAACTCACCGGCCAGCTCAATGAACTCGTACAGATCGCGCGCGATAACGACGCGCTGACCGCGCGGCTGCACCGCTTCGCCATCGCCATGATCGAGGCCCGCAACCTCGACGAAGTGGTCGACGGCGCATACGAGCTACTGCGCCAGGATTTTCGTGTGGATACCGTCGGCCTGCGGCTGCGTGTAGCTGGCGCGCGCCGCGAGCTCGTCGGCGAGGACGACCGGCGTCTTAGCGATCTTCTGCAGCGGCTTGCCGACGGCAGGACGGTCGCGGGTGCACGGCTGGAAGAGAGTCTGATGCGGTATCTGTTCGGTGAACCCGCTGCAGACATCCGCTCGTGCGCGCTTGTGCCGCTACGCCTGCGCGTCCTGCTCGGTGTGCTCGCACTCGGTAGCTTCGATGCGCAGCGCTTCACGGCCGGGCTCGGGACCGTGTATCTTGGCCGCCTCGGCGAGCTGCTCGCCTGCGGCGTCGCCGTGCATCTCGACGACCGCCGCTAGCCTCCGTTCCCTCCCATGTCCTTCGCAGACGCCGGTGCTGCACTCGAGCGCTTCGTCGAACACCTGCGGAGCGAGCGGCGCTTCTCGATTCATACGCTGGCCGCCTACCGGCGCGATCTCGAGCGCCTGGCGGCCTTCTGCCGCGCGCAGGGTGCGGGGATGTTTCCAGCGGATTGCGACAGCGCGCTGCTGCGCGCCTTTGTTGCGCACCTGCACCGCGCGGGGCTCGCGGGCCGCTCGATCGCGCGCGTGCTTTCTGCGGTGCGCACCTTCTACCGCTATCTGCTGCGCGAAGGGGTCGTGCGGCGCAATCCGGCTGCGGGTCTGAGGGCCCCGCGTGCTGTTCGTCGCCTGCCGCGCAGCCTCACGCCGGAGGAGGCCGCGCGCCTAATGCAGATCGAAGCCACCGGCGTGCTTGCCCGGCGCGATCGCGCTATGTTCGAGCTGCTGTACTCGAGCGGGCTGCGTCTGGCTGAGCTGGTGGCGCTCGATCTCACCGACCTCGATCTGGCCGAGGGCACGGTGAAAGTGACGGGCAAGGGTGGCAGGGAGCGCCTTTTGCCTGTTGGCCGCCAGGCGCGCGAGGCGCTTGGCGCCTGGCTCGCTGCGCGCGCGACATTTGTGCGCGATACGACCGACGCTAATACTTCGGCGCTATTCGTCTCCCGCGCTGGCCGGCGCCTGTCGCCGCGTGCGGTGCAGGCACGTCTCGCGCACTGGGCGCGGCGCCAAGGGCTTGGCGTTACGGTGCACCCACACCTGCTGCGACACAGCTTCGCCAGCCACCTGCTCGAATCGAGCGGCGATCTGCGCGCCGTGCAGGAGCTGCTCGGCCATGCGAGCCTTGCCACCACCCAGATCTACACCCACCTCAACTTCCAGCACCTGGCGCGCGTCTACGACCAGGCCCACCCGCGCGCACGGCGCAAAACCGGTTGAATCGCCATCTGGGCGCGCGCCCAAACGCACGAGCGCGGTTTAATACACCGACTTTACGGCAATATTTTCCGACACTCACTGCCGGAATGCGGCAGTGCGGGGGAGACTGTCACACTGGTTCGCGGTGCGGCCATGTGCTAAGCGTTATGGGTTGCGATACCAGGTGTTTTTCTGTGGAACGGTTTTTGCGCCAGTCAAAGAACGTGGGGGTTTTTGACCACACAGGAGGTAGGTATGACCAATCTGGCACAGGCATTGGCGGCTTTGGTACTTTTGGCAACTGCTTACGAAGCGACGGCGGTCATGACGCGGGCGCAGCTCGCCGATCCCGCGTTTCCCTATCGCAAGCAGTATCTGTCGGTGGACGTGCTTTCCACGGACGAGCTTGCCCAGCGCTTCGGGGACGTCGTAGTGGTAGACGTGCGCTCGAAGTATGAATACGAGACCTTGCACGTCAAGGGAGCGGTGAACATCCCGCTAGAAGCCAAGGACTTCACGGACCGCGTCCGGCAACTGCGCCAGACAACGGGCAGGCCAGTGGTGTTCTACTGCAACGGCGTGACCTGCCGGAAGAGCTACGATGCCGCAGTGGTTGCCCTCACGGCGCGCATTGATGGTTGCTATGCCTACGACGCGGGGGTATTCGCCTGGGCGAAGGCCCATCCCGAGCTGACGGTAGTACTCGGCAAGAGTCCGATTAAGCCGGGCGACCTGATCTCCTCGGAAGCCTTCGAGGCGAGGCTACTCGCGCCCAAGGACTTCGAGGCAAGGATCGGCGCCAACTCGATCGTGCTCGATGTACGTGATCGCCGCCAGCGCGACACGCCGCTCTTCCCCTTCCGGGAGCAACGCGTGCCGCTCGATAACCGTGAAGGGATCAACAAAATCGTGGAACAGGCCAAGCGCGAGGGCAAGACGCTGCTCATCTACGATGCGGTCGGCAGGCAGGTGCGTTGGCTGCAGTACCAACTCGAGCGCGCGGGGCTCAAGGATTACTACTTCATGAAGGGCGGTGCCCAAGGCTACTGGGACGCCAAGTTCGGTAAGGTGGTGCTGGGCGAGGGCAAGGGCGGCAAGGCGCCGGCCAAGAAATAACGCTCTCGGTCAGGGTGTGATTGCCGTTTTTTCCTTATGGGTTGTGATTCTTTGGGTTGTGATTCGGTACTACCCTGTGCCACTCTTCCCCGGCCTTTGCCAAGGTGGGCAAAGGGTGTTTTCGTCGATGCCCTACGGCTGTTTTCGCATGCACGTGTGTGCGTGGCGCAGCCGATGCGGTCTTGGGGCGGGGCGCTGGCGCTGGCAAGGGGTGCTTAAGGTGAATTTCTCCGATCATGGTGCCAGAATGGCATCATGGCCGATGTCCGCTATTACAGCGTGCGACTGCTGTCACCCTACCGGGGCACGATCCAGATCGTGGACCTGCCGGGGTTTCGCGCGTTGTCGGCGGACGGCGAGACCTGGCGCGTGCAGGTACTAAACCGCGGGGCACGTTTCTCGAGCCAGGGGGTGTGGCGCGCGGACGGCAGCGGCAGCTTCATCGAGACCGAGCGCACGCGCGCGTGTATCGAGGCGCTGCGGGCGTGTCCACCACTTCCATTCCCGCTCGCTGATTCGCTTGAGCTGTGGCTGCTCGACGCGCGTCGTCTGCTCCCACTCGCACTGCTCGGCAGTACGCTTGCCGAGCGCTCGCCGCCGCCCGTAGCGGAGATCGTCTGGCAAGCCGCCTTCGCCGAGGACTACGACTTCATCGCCCCCAGTCTCGACCGCCACGCGTTGCGCGATCGAGCCCGGCTGCCCATGCCGCATCGCGAGGTGCTTGCGCGTTGTATCCAGAAAGAGGCGGGGGTGGCTCCGTGCGCGCAGTGGTTCCGACGCCTGCCCGACGGCAGCGGCACGGGGCTCGCCGGCTGCCGGATCGATCCGGCGCTCATGGGCCGGCAGCTTGCGCCGGGCGACTTCCCGGAGTTGCTTGTGCGCGAGTGGTGGGAGACCGAACGTGAGGCGGAACTGGTGAAAGACTATCATGACTGGCAATCGCCGAGGCTGCTCACGCACACCACGCTGCGACGTGCCACCCGCGACCGGCTGGAGCGCGCCGCCTGTCGCTATCCTGAGCGGCTCTATCCGGTCCGCCGGCTTCTGCCCGAAGTCCTCAACCCCGACCTCGTCAAGGTCGCGCTGGTGGAGGCCTGTCTGCGCCGTTCCGCGCCCCCGGCCCCTTCCTGAGCGGGCCCTTTTGGTCATCGGGGACCCGACATACAATCCTGAGGGTTATCACAGTACCCAAAATGCGTGGCGGGCGGCCTGTCACGCGTCAGCCGTCACCTTTACGAAATTAATTACGAAATGACACAACCCTCTCTTGTCGACCGTATTGTCGACACCGCGCTGGTCATCGCGGCGCGCAAGTCGTGGGAGCAACTACGCCTGCACGACGTGGCCGCCGAGCTCGGCGTGGGCCTGAACGATATCCGCCTGCACTTCCGCGAGAAGGAAGAGATCGTGGATGCCTGGTTCGACCGCGCTGATGCCGCCATGCTGGCGGAAGCCGAGCGGCCTGATTTCCTTTCGCTCGCTGCCGAGCGGCGCTTGCACCGGCTGCTCATGACCTGGCTGGCCACACTTGCCCCTTACCGGCACGTGACACGCCAGATGATCCTCGGCAAGCTCGAACCCGGACACCTGCACTATCAGATCGCCGGCGCGATGCGCGTCAGCCGCACGGTACAGTGGCTGCGCGAGGCCGCACAGCGCGATGCACCCCTGCCATGGCGGGCGATCGAGGAGACAGGCCTGACAGTGGTGTTTCTGGCAACGTTCTTCTACTGGATGTACGATGAGTCGGAGCAGTCGCGGCGCACCGCGGCGTTTCTCGAACGGCGCCTGGCGAGCTGCGCGCGCCTCTGGCGGATACTCTATGAGGGTCGACTTCCGTGGAGCGCCGGCCCCCAGCCCGCCGCCGGGGAACGAACCGCAAACCGAGGAGATCTTCAATGAGCGAGCGCGATTCTGCCGGGAGCAAAATTGAACTAGGGGGCAGACGCGACGCGGACCCCGAGCGACAAGAAGCCGCAAGGGCCAAGCCTCAGGGATGGGGCGCGCACAGGCGTATCATCCCCATTGCCCTGGACGGCAGCGAAAAGGACGACAGGCTCTCGAGCTGCGCCGAGGCCGAGCCTTATGCGCTGCGAGTGCTCGGCGATAGCATGGCGCCCGAGTTCCGCGAGGGCCACATCATTATCGTGGATCCGGCGATGCCGGCGCGGCACGGGGCGTACGTGGTAATCGACTACCAAGGCGAGACGCACTTCCGCCAGCTCTGGATCGAGCATGGGGTGAAATATTTAAAGCCGCTCAATCCCGCCTATCCCGCTATTGCGCTCACTGAGCGCTACCACGTGCGCGGTGTGGTCGTACAACGCGCCGGCCGCCGGCGCAAGGAACACAAACACTACTACTGATTCAAGACCGCTGACTCAAGGCGCGAGGGGCAACTCAGGCGCCTTACCCTCCTTCCTTACGCTTCACATACAAGTGTTCCCGCGACCACGGCAGGGCATTGTGGCGTTCGCGCGCGAAGACTATCTGGAAGAGCTGCAGCGAGCCGGTGGTGAAGGCGGCGATCGAACCCGCAAGGTACAGGCGCCAGGCGCGTACGAAGCGACGATCGAAGCGGCGTTCGATCTCTGCCGCGTGACTCTCAAAGCGCATGAGCCAGTGCTCGAGCGTCTTTGCATAATGCAGGCGCAGGTTCTCCACGTCGAGCACCGAGAAGCCGTTCGGCTCGAAGATGTCCATCATCTCTCGCAGGGTCGGGGGATAGGCGCCGGGGAAGATGCGCCGCTCGATCCAGGCGTTCATAGGCGCCGGCCGGTTGCGGCCGATCGAATGAATGAGGCCGCGGCCGTCCTCCGTCAGAATGCGGTCAATGACCGCGCCGAGCACGGCATAGTTCTCCCGTCCGACGTGTTCCAGCATGCCGACCGAGACGAACACGTCACAGGTGCCAGTGATGTTGCGGTAGTCATCCTCAATGTACTGCACGCGTTCGGCGAGCCCGACGCGCTCAGCCTCGGCGCGTGCGTAGGCGACCTGTTCGTGCGAGATGTTGTAGGCGCGCACCGTGACTCCATAACGCCGGGCCATGTGCCGCGCGAGCCCGCCCCAGCCGCAGCCGGCCTCCACCACGCGGTCACCGGGCTTTAGCTGCAGCTTGCGGCAGATGTGATCCATCTTCGCAAGCTGCGCCTGCTCGAGCGTCATGGTCGGATCGGGAAAGTAAGCGCAGGTGTACTGCATCGCTTCGCGATCCAGCCACAGCCGGTAGAAGTCGTTGCCGAGGTCATAGTGATGGTGGATGTGGTCGCGCGAGCCGGTGAGCGTGTTGGCACGCGGTCGGCTCCAATGGTCGCGCAGCCGCCGCAGCCATCGCGGGGTGTGCGTGGCCGCGCCTACATAGGCCGTCTCGAGGAAGCGCACAAGGTCGCCTTCGATCTCGATGCGCCCGGTGCTGTAGAGGTCGCCGAAGTGCAGCTCGGGATGGACGAGCAGCCGCCAGAGTGCTGTGCGATCGTGCAGGACTACGCGTGCCACGGGGGGGTGGCTGCCGGCGGAAATCTCCTCTCCGTTCCACAGGCGCACCGTCAGCGGCGGCCGGCCGGCGAGTTCAAGCAGCTTGCGCGCAAGCCAACGTTCCAGACCGGTGATGTGCGACGGCGACGCGGCCTCCTCGTCCCAAGCGGCATCGGGCAGGCTCAAAGGCGCGGTCTTGTTCTTTTTCATCCCCCTTGTCCCCTGGACAGGCGCGCTGATCGGTTGCGGCCGAAAAACAATCCTACCGCCGCCCACCCACGCTCCACAAGCGCGCCGCCTATGCAGTGAGGAGCTCAACGATCGGCGCAGCCGCTTCTAACTAGACCGCGCTAAAGGGGTAGACCGGCGGGCGCGCGCGGCGGCGGGCACGGTTGATGCCGGAGCATTACCGCGAGCATGCGCCCAATGGGTAGTGGCTTTCGCAAGCGCGTTGGCTACGCCAGCATCGGCGTGTACTACGGCTTATTAGGTACTACGGCTTTTAGGCCATGGCCTTCGTCCACACGCGAGATTGGCGCCGGGGCGATGGCGGACTATCCTTAAGGGGGTTCGGGCCGCGCGCCGTGCGGGCTCTTTTCGGTTTCTTTCAACAGACAGGTGAATGATGGCAATTGATAAAAAACAACTGGTTCAGGCTGTCTTGCTCGTTTTGCTGTTAGCGATTGGCGCTGGTCTCTATCTGATGCAGCAAGAGGATGGATTCGACCTCTTCGCGCGCCTCTTTGGCGAGGAACCTGCGCCGGCGCCGCCGCCGAAAAGGGCGCTGTCCAAAACATCGCAACCGTCTTCGGCCCCCCCACGCGCCGCTAGTCCCGCGGCGCAACCAGCATCCGGACCGGCCGTCATCCCGCTAGAGCCCGCCAAAGGCCAGCTTGCCGGCAAGCCTTTCGTCCCGGACAGCGCTGTGCTCGAAGGCGGCGTGCTGTGCCTGCGCCAGGGCAGTGATACCGAGTTGCGCATCACCCTGCCGGGCACGGCCTGGGAGACGCCAGCGGGCAAGCGCTTTCAGGTCGCCGGTTCAGCGCTTGAAAACGACCCGCGCGTGCATGTCGCGTGGAAGGAGGGCGAGCAGTGGCGGGTGCAGCCGGTCACAGACAAACTCGCGCTCACGCTCGAGTTCGGTTCGGAGACGAACCGCAAACTGCCCGGCAAGCTGCACCTTGCCTACAGCGAAGCGGGCAAGAACACCGTGGCCGGTGTTTTCACAGCCGAGGTGCGTGGCTTTCGCATTGTCAACGGCAAGCCGGACCTCGCCGCCGATTCGATCGGCACGCTCGAATTCCTTGCGCTGCGCGAGCTGCTCAAGGATGATCCTGACAAGCCGATCGAGGTTCTTGCCATGCGTAACGGGCGGCTCGACGCGGCGGGCGACAAGCCCAGCGGCAGTCTGGAGATCGAGTACCGGCTCGGTGCAGGCAAGGCCGTGGTGCAGCGCTACCAGTTCGTGAAGGAGGCGGGCGCATGGAAGGTGGCGCGCGTGCTCGGCGGCAACCAGTAAAGTGCTGCGCGGTGCGGATCCGGGAAGTGCGAAGTGAGCGCCGCGCGCGTTCAGCCGGCGGCTGCCAGGGCGCGCTTTGCATTCCTCGATGAGCTGCTGGTAGCCGCGCTGTAGCCCCTTTTCGCAGGCACATCGTCGCGGGGGTTTTGCGCTGTGCCAGTCGCGGCGTTGCACGGCGAGTTCCTCTTGCAAGATCGCTTGCCCGGCCGCAAGCGCATCGGTTCCGCGTCTGAGATGCTGTCATCGTGTCGTTCCCCTGGTTCGGGATCGGGTATGTAATTTCATCCACAGTATCCCGGGGATTGCTGCGGTCGCATGATGCATCGCGCACGCGTGCGTGTGTGGGTGGGCGGGGCGCGGGTAAAATTCTTGCGCTTACCCATCCCATGAATACGGAGAAACGACCGTGCAGCTACCCTGGTACGTGGCCGCCCTGGGTGCGGCCGTGGTGTGGGGCATTCACTATCCGCTGGTCGCTTTTGCGCTCAAGCGGGTCTCTGTAGTGTTCGTGCTGGTGTTAACGGCGCTGCCCATCGTCTTGCTAGCCCCGTTCTTCCAGCGGCAACTGCAAGCAGACCTCGCGGCGCTCATGGCGCTGACCACAGGCGAGCGCTCGACGATTCTGGCGCTCGCCGCGACCAGCCTGGCCGGGGCGGTGTTTCTGTTTCTGTCCATCGCCGCCAAGAACGCGACCCTAGCGGCCTTGCTCGAGATCACATACCCCGTGTTTGTCGCGCTGTTCGCGTGGTGGCTGTTTCGCGAGGTGCACTGGAACGCCTCCGTGCTCGCCGGTGCCGCGCTCGTATTCGCTGGTGTGATGATTATCGTCTGGCACAACCCCTAAAGTACTGCGCGCTGCAAAAGCGATTTGCTTCCCCAAAGCCAATATGCTTGGATCGCTTTTCGTGACACTCGCTGTCGCCTACGTGGCCGTGGTCACGACGGTGTTTTTGTTCCAGGAACATTTGGTGTATTTCCCCCAGCGCAATCTTGAGGCCACGCCGCGCGAACGCGGTCTGCTGTACGAAGACGTGATGCTAGAGGCCGACGATGGGGTGCAATTACACGGCTGGTTTGTGCCGCGCACGGGCGCGCGCGGTGTCGTGCTTTACTTTCACGGCAATGCCGGCAACATCTCGCACCGCCTGGCGCGCGTCGCGCTTTTTCACCAGATGGGCCTGGGCGTGTTCATCCTCGATTACCGCGGTTACGGGCGATCGGGCGGTCGCCCCTCGGAGGCAGGCATGTACCGCGACGCTGCGGCTGCCTGGCGTTACCTCACCGAGGCGCGTGGTATCGCAGCGGCGCGCATCGTGCTTTTCGGCCGCTCGCTCGGCGCGGCAGTGGCCGCCGAGTTGGCCGCGCGCATGCGCCCGGGCGCGCTTGTTCTCGATTCGGCCTTTACCTCGTTGCCCGAACTCGGGCAGGAGCGCTATCCCTGGCTGCCGGTAAAATGGCTGGCACGCCAGCGCTATCCCACCCGCGAGCACCTCAGAAGGGTAGACTGCCCGGTGTTCGTCGTGCACAGCCGCGACGACGAGATCATCCCTTTCCATCACGGCGAGCAGCTGTATGCAGCGGCGCGCGCTTCGAAACATTTTCTCGCCATCTCCGGCGGACACAACAGCGCCTATTTCCTTACCGAACGTGTGTACGCCGACGAGCTTGGCATGTTTCTGGAACAGCACCTGTCTGGCGACGCCAGGCTAAAGTGAACAGCGATACCGTATCCTGCCGTTTAGTGTTTAGGAGAAGACCGCATGAGCGGCAATTTTTCGTCAAGGCCACGCCGCGCACGGGGCCATGCTTGCCTAGTGGCACGCGCTGTCCGCCGATCCGGTTGTCGAGCATGCGTCATCCCCCTGGGACGTATTCCGCGCCGCCGAGTAGGTAAGGGTTTCGTGCGCGCGCGTCAGGATGAGCGTGCCGTCACTGTCTTCGAAGTTGCGGCGAGGGCGGCTGCGATAATCGCTCGAGGCGGTCTCGGTGAGCGGTAGCGGTCAGGGATCGTGTCGTTTTCTGCGCGCCGCTCCTTCGGACACCAGCCGCCGCAACTAATGCCGAGCGCCAGCGCCACGTCGAGCGCGGTGTGGTCCACGTCGGTCTGTTCGCCAAAGATGATCTTTGTGACGACGGTCCTCCCGGCCGCCACTGCGGCAGCGGACAGAGACTCGTGCCGTGCACGCCCGAGCCCCTTCTTGCGGCGGACCACCACGCGGGTCTTGCGCAGGCGGGCTCGTCCATGGCCGCGGCCTGCAGGCCCTCGGTCGTGCCAGGCCGTACGGGGTCGTTGCCGAGCTCGATGAATTGGCCGCTCGCGCACCCCGCAAGACTCGGCCCCGTCGCGTCCCGCAAGCGTTGCGGTGAAGCGGATGCGCACCCGCCACACCCCGCTCACCGGGCTCGATCGTTTCACAAGGAGGAAATTGGGGCGCAGGTCCTCTCTGGCTGCGCATGATAATCCCGCGCGTACCACATCCACACACAATAGCGCATGCAGGCGCCTCTGGACGCGAGCGGCATGACATTTTTGCTATAGTTTCCCTGCTTATGGAGGCGCCTAAGATCATTACCGCCGTCCCGCAACGGCGCTACCAGTACGGCAAGTACCAGGCCGTGCTGCTCGGCGAGATCGAGAGCGGTGACGGAGTTTGCTATCGTTATATCCTCGCACTGGTCCGCGAGGGTGAAGCGCGGCCGGAGTGCTTCGTGACCTGCGAGCAAAATGTCTCTGCGCACGCCGCCGTCGGACGCTATCGCCTGCGCGTGATCTCGCGCTACCTGAACGAAGAGATCGAGTCTGCCGACCGCTTCGGCGATATCGAGACCTTCGCCACCGAGGGCCTCGCGCTCGCGGCGCACGTGCTCGGCCTCACTGGCGAAGAGCCGCTGCGGTTGATGTAGGCGAGAGGGGTGCGTGGGACGCATCCGTGACGCCTCACGGTTTCTTGCTTGCCTGTTTCTGCTGGCCCGCGGCGCTCTCAAAGAGGATCGCGCCGCCGGCGCCCGTGACCCGCACACTGACCGGAATGCCCGCGCGCACGCTCTCGGTCACCACGCAGTAGTCCTCGAAGATCTCCGTGCAGCGCTTGAGCCTCGCCGGGGCAAGATCGCCATCGAGCGCGATGGCGACCTCGAGGCGCGCCACGCGCAGCCGGCCGTCGGCGTTGCGTGCCAGTTCGCCATGCACGTCGGTCTTGAGTCCGGCCAGCTCGAGATGCGCCTTGCGCAGGCAGAAGAGCAGGCTTGCCGAGAGGCAATTGCCCACGGCGGCGGCGAGCAGGCGCGAGGCGTTGGGACCTTTCTGCCCGCCGAGTGGGGCGGGCTCATCCACCACAAGGGGGGTGAGGCCCGCCCAATCGAACCTCACACGAAACTCGTAGCCTGCTATATGCTCGAGTGCGAGGCTGAAACGCAGCGGTTCCTCTGTCATACGCGAGCGTTAAAGACTGCACGCGCGCGTGTGGATCAGCTTTGCTCATGAGGGCGCGTGCCGCTCTCGTGGGCGTGCCCATGGGAGAGCTCTTCCTCTGTGGCCGCGCGTACCTTGATCACCTCCACGTCGAAGTGCAAGGTCTTGCCCGCGAGCGGATGATTGGCGTCAAGGATCGCGCCCTTGTCCGTGAGTTCGACTACAGTGAGGGGGATGGGTCCGTTCGGTCCTTCGGCGAATACGCGCAACCCCGGCTCGAGCTTCATGTCGGGCGGGAAATGCTCACGCGGCGCCTCAAAGATCGCCTCCGGGTTCTTCTCGCCGTATGCATCGGTCGGCGGCACGCTGACCCGGGAGTGGTATCCGGCCTCCTGGCCCTCGAGCGCCTTCTCCAGCCCCGGGATGATGTTACCGTGGCCATGCAGATAGGAAAAAGGCTCGCCGCCTCGGCTGCTGTCGAGTACGGCACCGCTGTCGTCGGTGAGTGTGTAGTGGATGGTAACGACTGTGCCGCTTGCAGCTTTCATCACGATATCCTCGGGCTGAGTTGCGATACTGCTCACTATAGCGCAGTTCGCCCGGTTTTTTCAGTCCATCCCACAAAAAGGCAGGAGACAGCCACAGGGGGATTTTTCTATACTCGCCGGCGATAATCCGCGCATTACGCCATGACCCATACATTGCCCCGTGTTGAAATCGAGTACTGCAGCCAGTGTCGCTTCGTGCTGCGTGCCTGCTGGCTGGCACAAGAATTGCTTTTCACTTTCGCCGAGGAGGTGGGCGAGGTTGCGCTCAAGCCGAGCAGCGGTGGCGTCTTCGAGGTGCGCGTGGATGGCGCCACGATCTGGTCGAAAAGACAGGAGGGCCGCTTCCCCGACGCCAAGGAACTCAAACAGCGCCTGCGCGACCGCATCGCCCCGCAGAAGGACCTTGGGCACAGCGATAGAAAGTAGCAGTGTGTACACAACCCCCTTCTTCTTCCCCGTAGCGTGGCAACGGGATCAGAGTAGTGGATAAAGACAAGTGATTCGTCATCTTCGCATCATGACCCGCGGCCAGGGACTGCACGAGTTCACCCCTCAGGTCGAGGACGCGGTGCGGTCCTGCGGTGTACGCGAGGGTCTGTGCACGCTCTATGTCCGCCACACCTCGGCGAGCCTGCTGATCCAGGAGAACGCCGACCCGGCGGTACAGCGCGACCTCGAGCGCTGGCTCTCCCGCCTGGTACCAGAAGACGATCCGCTCTACACGCACACCGCCGAGGGGCCAGACGACATGCCGGCACACGTCAAGGGTGCGCTCACGGCCGTTTCGCTCTCGATTCCGATTGCCGAGGGTCGGCTCCTGCTCGGGACCTGGCAGGGCATTTACCTCTGGGAACACCGCCGCCGTGGTAGCGTACGCGAGGTCGTCGTGCACATCGGCCCCTGATCCGGGATGCATCCCCAGGCTGCTTTTCCATGGGGGCGGCTATATCTTTCGAGGAAGCCGTCGTAGCGCGCAAGAAGAGAGAGAGGCCTCTGATGCGCAGATTCGTCTTGTTCGCGCATTTGTTCGGCGGCCGCGCCGGCGAGGCCTGTGTGACGACGGGCAGTGATGAGCATCTCAGGGCGCGCCAAGCGTTACACCATCGAGGAACACGCACCCCGGTCTTTTTTGCAGCCGCGCCGCACGCGCAGCGCCCGGCAGTATTCATTTCGGGCGTGCGGTTCGGGGCGCCTTCGTGCCACGACTTTAGCACACTTCTCGGCAAGTGGCATTGCGCTCATTGTGCAATACATCGAGCCTGTCTCGTAGGGCGAGGCGCGGAAAATCGAGTCTTCTCGGACGTGCAGCCAGCGGCCGACGGCAAGCGCGTTGACGACCTCGAGATGCCCCCATGCCCTGTTGCAAGCCCCGCCTGGCGCAGGCATCGCATGCCCGCGTTCAAGTTTGTGCGCATCGCTGACCTCGAGGATCAACGTCTTCCTACCATCGAGCGGCCGCTGGCCGTGGCAGGGGATGCACCCCGTGGGGGCTAGCGCGAGACCGGCTGGTTCGGCTTCAATAGGTGCCCGATGGCGCCGCGGCTAGCCCCCTACGGGACCTGGCAATCCCCCCTCAGCGCTGGGCGGATCGTGACCGAGACTGTCGGGCTCGGCCAGATCGTACTCGAGGGCGACGATATTTATTTCATTGAGGTGCGTCCGTCCGAAGACGGGCGCAACGCAATCGTGCAGGCCGATGCCGGCACGCAGCGCGTTCGCGACGTCCTGCCCGCACCCTTCAATGCGCGCAGCCGCGTGCACGAATACGGCGGCGGGGCGTTCACTGTCGCGCCGCGAGGCCTGTTGTATTTCGTCAACTTCACTGATCAGCGTGTCTACGCGCTGCCGCGCGACGGTGTGCCGCGGCCGGTCACGCCGCAGGACAGCCGCCGTTATGCCGATCTCGTTTATGACGCGCGGCACGCGCGGCTGATCGCGGTATGCGAAGAGCATGTCGGTGCGAACGAGCCAGCCAATTCTCTCGTCGTCATCGATCTGCGCAATGCACGCGTGAGGCCCCTGGCCACGGGTGCGGACTTTTACGCCTCGCCACGCCTTTCGCCCGACGGCCGGCGACTCGCCTGGCTCGCCTGGCATCATCCGAACATGCCCTGGGACGACACCGAGCTGTGGTTGGCCGTGGTGCGCGACGACGGCAGCCTCAGCGAGGCGCGTTGCATCGCGGGCGGAGCGGCGGAATCCATTTTCCAGCCGGAATTCGGACCTGACGGCGCGCTCTATTTCATCAGTGATCGAAACGGTTGGTGGAACCTCTATCGCTGGGAGGCGGAGCGCTTGGAGGCGCTCGCGCCCATGGAGGCGGAGTTCGGTCTGCCGCAGTGGCTGTTCGGCATGTCCACCTACGGTTTCGCCTCGGCGCACGAACTGGTGTGCGCGTACAATCGCCAGAACACTTGGCGGCTCGCCTTGCTCGACCTCGCCACGCGGCGATTCACGCCCCTTAATACGCCGTATACGGAGATCGGCGGTTTGCGCGCCGGCGGTGGACGGGCGTACTTCCTCGGCAGCTCGCCCAGCGAGCCGCCCGCGCTTGTTGCCTATGACCTCGGCACATGCCGCACCACGGTCCTGCGTCGTTCGAGCCGCGTGGTGTTGGAGACAGGTTTTCTCTCCGTGCCGGAGCCGCTCGCCTTTCCGACGACTCAGGGTGAAACGGCCTACGGCTTTTACTATCCGCCGCAGAACCGCGACTTCGTGCCGCCACAGGGGGCGCGGCCGCCCCTTATCGTTTTCTGTCACGGCGGCCCGACGGCCGCGACCACGGGCGCGCTCAACCTGAAGATCCAGTACTGGACAAGCCGCGGTTACGCAGTGTGCGACGTGAACTACCGCGGTTCGACCGGCTACGGCCGCGCCTACCGCCAGAGGCTCGAGGGGCAGTGGGGCGTAGTGGATGTCGAGGATTGTGTTGCCGCCGCACGTGCACTCATCCTGCGCGGCCTCGCCGACCCGCAACACCTCGCTATCCGCGGCGGCAGCGCCGGCGGCTACACCGCGCTTTGCGCGCTCGTCTTCCACGACGCGTTTGTGGCCGGCGCCAGCTATTACGGCATCAGCGATCTCGAGGCGCTTTCGCGCGATACCCACAAGTTCGAGAGCCACTACCTCGAACGCCTGATCGGAGCGTGCCCGGCGCGCCGCGACCTCTACCGGGCGCGTTCGCCGCTGCACCATGCGCAGCGCCTGAACCGTCCCTTGATTTTCTTTCAGGGCCTGGAAGACAAGGTCGTGCCGCCCGACCAGACCGAGCGCATGGTTCACATTTTGAAGAAAAAGGGCGTGCCGGTTGCCCTCGTACTGTTCCAGGACGAGGCCCACGGTCTTCGCCGCGCCGAGAACATCCGGCGCGCGCTCGAGGCTGAGCTGTATTTTTACGGACGAATCTTCGGCTTGACACCGGCCGATGAGCTCGAGCCGGTGGCGATCCACAATCTATGAAAAGATCTTCTCGGCTCGATCTCCGCGGCGCGCCAGAATGCCACATCGTCCTTGATCTCATGCGACGCCAGCCCCGGGTTGCAATAGGTCCGGCCGGTAGCTTCGGCGTTGCGGTCGAGGCGACTGTCGACCGTGACGTCGTAGTTGCTCGCGGTCCCTTTACGCAGGCTGGCCATGTGCCCGTCGTTCGGCTGCAGGTACATGCGCCGCACGATCTTAAGCGAAGAATAGCGGTTTTTCTCTTCCACCCTGCAGGCGCGGTATCGGCGCGCGCACCGCACCGTTACCGGTCGCGTGTGCCATAGCGTAAACCTCCTGAAAGATGGCACTATTCGGGGATGACGATCTTTCAATCTGGCATCCGCCCACCGCGGTGTGTTTGAATGAATCCTTAAGGATTGCATCGACCCCTGCGCGATGGCTCATGCCGACTGCAACGAAAAACGCTCATCGTCGAGACTGAAAAAGCCGCACCTTCGCGCGCGTGTGGATGTGTGTCATGGTCTATGTGCTCGCCTTGCGAATCGAGATGAACGGCGAGTATCTCGAGTTCATCGCGGCAGGCAGCTACCTGCCTCCTCCCGGAGGACCGGCCCGCCCACGGCTGGCGCACGTGGTGCCACCGTCAGTGGCAGGGGCCGCTCTATCGGGAGCGGGGGAAGGCCGCTGGTGGCGGCTCATTGGAATTCAGCTACCGAGGACCGCTGATGGTGTCAGCGATCGACTTCCACGACACCCTATCTCGAGACTGGGATTTCCGGGACTGCGCCAGCTGGCTTGCTACCGCGAAACGGACAGGCGCTTTGGCTTTGCGGCCGGCCAGTGGCCACGTGCCGAGAGCTTCTACAGGTGCTTGCTCGAGGCGTTTCAGGCGCCCGCGCGCGCCGGCCTCGGGCGGCGGCAGAAGGTGTCGGGCGGCACGATAGCGTGCGCGCCCTCGGTGCGCGTCACCGGTTTCACACACGAATCGAACATCAGGCAGGCAGGGGCTTATGATTACCGTCCGCAAACTCGATGACACCCGCTACGAGGTCATCATCCGCAGCCGAGCGATCACTACGCATAGCGTGAGCGTGGACCCAACCTACTATCAGCGGCTGACGGGCGGACGGGTAAGCCCCGAGCGGCTCGTGGAGGAGTCGTTCGTGTTTCTGCTCGAACGCGAGCCGAACACGAGCATCCTGCGCAGCTTCGACCTGCCTGTGATCAGCCGCTATTTCCCCGAGTACGAGACCACGATCCAGAAGCGGCTGAAGTAGCCTGATCCGCGCATGCACCCGCCTGTGCACTTTTGGCCGAGCACGGTGGCGGAGGCGCGCGCCATCCAAGAAGCGTTGCGCGGACGAGTGGTGACGCATGACCGGCTTGGCGTGGTGAAAACGGTCGCCGGTATTGACGTCAGCTTCGAGGGCGGCAGTGTGGCGCGCGCGGCGGTCGTGGTGCTCGGCTTCCCGAGCCTGGAGCGGCGCGAGCAGGCGATCGCGCGGCTGCCCGCGCGCTTTCCCTATGTTCCCGGTTTCCTCTCGTTTCGCGAACTGCCGGCGGTGTGCGAGGCGCTCGCGCGGTTGCGCGTCTGGCCGGACTTGCTGCTTTGCGATGGACAGGGGCTCGCCCACCCGCGCCGCTTCGGCATCGCCTGCCATCTCGGTGTGCTCACCGACACGCCGAGCATCGGGGTGGCCAAGTCACGCCTGCTCGGTGAGCCGCGCGGCCGCCTGGGACATGCCAAGGGGAGCTGGGTGCCGCTGGTGGATAACGCCGATGTGATCGGTGCGGTGTTGCGGACCCGTGCAGGTGTCAAGCCGATCTACGTGTCTGTCGGTCACCGCATTTGCCTCGAGACGGCCATCGCCTACGTGCTGCAGTGCACCACGCGCTATCGGCTTCCTGAAACCACCCGTCTTGCCCATCGGCTGGCATCGAAAGGCGCATGAGGCGAGATGCGAGGGACAAGGGGGATATTCCCGAGGGACCTAAATGCATTCCTCGCCGCTGCCGCCGAGCGGTACGCGTACCGTGCAACACCATTGTTCGGGTGAGCCCTCGATGGCATAGAGGCCAATCTCGCCGATACGCAGGGTCTCGTCGAAGTAGCGTCCGGTGTGCTCGAGGATCTTTTCCTTCTGTTCTTCGGCGAGCGCGCCGTAAACGAGGGAAAGGTGTGGAACGTAGGCCGTCTCGATGCGCCGAGCGAACCGTTCGCGCGCCCGCTCGCGGGCGCGCAGCAGCGCGCGCGAAGGCGCTACCAGCACATACAGGCAGCGGTAATACTCGTTTTCGTACTTGGCCTCGAGCAGGCGCAGCTCGAAGGGCTCGATTTCGCGCGCGAGCGCCTGGGTCTGTTGCGCGAGTGTTTGCTCCTCGCCGGTGAGCTCGCCGAGCAGGGTGATGTGCGGCTCGAAGCGCGGCGTACCGTACTGGCGGGCGATGGCCTCGATGATGGCGCCGTAGCGGCTGTGTGCCTCGTCCGGCAGCAGCAGCCACAGCGCATAGTGTTTCGCGCTCATCGCTTTTCCCCGTCAGGGTTGGCGAGCGTGGCGACCATGCCGGCCAGACCCGCGCATACGCGTGCAAATGGTTCGTAATCCACTTTTTCCGGCGTGTCCTCGGCGCTGTGATAATAAGGATAGCGGTAGAGCGCGGTATCGGTCACCATCACCGCCGGGTAGCCCTGGCGCCAGAAGTTAAGGTGATCGCTCCAGCCCGCCCCGGGCACGAATGGCGGCACGGCCGCGTACTGCAGCGGAAAGTCGCTTGCCTGCCGGAAAGCAGCGACCGCCTCGCGCAACAACGCGCGTGAGCGCCAGTTGCTGATAAAGGCGATGAAATCGCCGCGGTCAGGATAGAAGAAATCGAAAAAAGGCGGATAGCGTTGGGTCTTCGGCTCGTTGCGATAATAGCCGATTGTCTCTAGCGAGAACATGGCACGGATGTCATCGCCACGCGCTCGCGCGGCGCGGGCATACACGTAGCTGCCCATGTTGCGGGTGTAGAAGAACGGCGGCTCCTCGTTCACGAACGCAACGAACCGTAGCGTGCGGCTACGCGCGAGCGGTGCAAGTACGCGCGAGAGCTCGAGCAGCGCGGCGACACCGGTACCGTTGTCGTTCGCCCCGGGGCAGCCGAGCACGGAGTCGTAGTGTGCCCCGAGCAGCACGATCTCGCGCGCGCACGCCGCGCCGGGCAGTGTGACTTCCAGGTTCGACCACTCGCGTCCGTTCACCGTGTAGGACTGCGCGCGCACGCCGAGGCCGAGATCCTCCCAGGTCGCGCGCAAGTACTCTGCGGCGTGTTCGAGCGCGCGCGGGCGCCAGACGTTGCGCTCGCCGATCTCGCCGGCGAGTGTGGCCACGTGCCGCTCGAGGGCTGCGCGCGAGACGGCGTGATCGCTGGGCATGATCCTGTTATTGTATTTCTTCATCCGGCGAGAGGAATATTCCTGTGCGGACAGTACTCGAATACGAGTTTGATGGGCCGCGCGAAGGGCGCGCCGTCGTCCGCACGGTTCTATCGGTCGGTGAGCCATGAGCCGCGCGCTGCGAGAAAACCCACCGGGTAAGGGCGTGTTTGCACGCAAGGGGCGCGGCGCGCTTGCCAATCCGCCGGGCCGCTTCGAACCCTATCGGTACGAGGGCGCAGACGACGACAGGGGTCTGCTCGACGAGGAACTCCCGCCGCTTGCCACGCGCGTGTTTGCGGACCGCGCGCGCACGATCATCACGCGGAACCGCTCGCCCGACATCCCCTTCGAGCAGTCCGTCAATCCCTACCGGGGTTGCGAGCACGGTTGCCCCTACTGTTATGCCCGGCCCTCGCACGCTTATCTCGGCCTCTCGCCCGGCCTCGACTTCGAGACGGTGCTGTTCGCCAAGCCCGAGGCGGCCAGGCGGCTGCGCGCGGAGCTCGGCAGACCCGGTTATCGCGTCCGCCCGATCGCCTTTGGGACCAACACCGATCCCTACCAGCCAGTCGAGCGGCGCTTGAGGATCATGCGCAGCCTCATTGAGGTGCTTGCCGCATGCGAGCATCCGCTCACGATCGTCACCAAGAGCGCACTCATCGAGCGCGACCTTGACCTGCTTGCGCCAATGGCGTGCAAGAACTTGATCGGGGTATTTTTGAGCATCACAACGCTGCACCCCGAGCTGGCGCGCCGTCTCGAGCCGCGTGCCGCAAGTCCCGCCAGGCGGCTTGCGGCCATCCGCAAGTTGTCCGTGGCTGGCGTGCCGGTCGGCGTGCTGTTCGCACCGGTGATCCCGGCGCTCAATGACGCCGAGATGGAGGCGGTGCTGGGGGCGGCCGCGGACAGCGGGGCGCGCTTCGCAGGCATGGTGCTGCTTCGCTTGCCCTACGAGGTGAAGGATCTCTTCAAGGAGTGGCTCGCGACACACTATCCGCTCAAGGCCGAGCATGTGATGTCGCTACTGCGCCAGATGCGCGGCGGGCGTGAGAACGATTCGCGCTTCGGGGTGCGTATGCGCGGGAAGGGTGAGTACGCGCGGATGCTCGCCGGTCGCTTCAGCCTCGCCTGCCGGCGTTTCGGGCTTAATCGCGAGATGCTCGTGCTCGATGTTACGCACTTCCGTCCACCGCGGACGGCAGACGCGCAGCTCAGCTTGTTCGAAGCTCCGTGAAGCAGGCCATCTTGTCCGACATTCACAGCAATCTCGAGGCGCTCACCCAATGCCTGGCACACGCCCGCGCGCAGGGCACAGAGCGCTATGTCTGTCTCGGTGATGTGGTAGGCTACGGTGCCGATCCGGCAGCGGTGATAGGGCGGCTCCTTGCCCTACCAGGTCTGCTTCTGATCCGCGGCAACCATGACGAGGCGCTAATCAGCAACATCGACGCCAGGCTGTGGCCCGGGGTAGCCGAGTCTATCGCCTGGACGCGCGCGCGCCTTGCGCCTGGACAGCTCGAGGTGCTCGCGGCTGCGCCATATCTCGTGCGCGAGGGCGAGGTCACGTACGTGCACGCCAGCGCGCGCGACCCGGGCGCGTGGGAGTACATCTGGGGAGCAGAGCAGGCGCGTGCCTGCATGGACGCCGCTGCGACACCGATCACCTTCATCGGGCACGTGCACGTGCCTATAGTCTTCTATGAGACGCCGGGCGGCGCGGTGCGTGAACTGGCGCCACCGCCGGGTATAACCGTGCCGCTTTCACCGCGCGCCCGCTACGTGATCAACGTCGGCTCTGTCGGCCAGCCGCGCGATGGTCTGACGGCAGCGAGCTACGTCATCTACGACGACGTCAGGCAGGAGGTGACCTTCCAGCGCGTGCCCTACGATTACGCCACCGCCGGCGCCAAGATCCGCGCCGCTGGGCTCGACCCGTTTTTTGCCGAGCGCCTCGCCTATGGTCGCTGAGCATCATCCGTTTGGCCCCCTTGGGACGAAGCCCAATCAGCGCAGGAAAAGCCCAGCGGCGGCGGCGCGCGAGCTGCGCGCCGTCCGAAGCGGGGAGCGGATTGATGGTTTTGAGATCGGCGAGTGCCTGCACGTGGGCGGCATGGCGCGGCTCTATCGCGTCACGCATCCGCACCACCGCCCGCCGCTGGTGATGAAGGTGCCGCGGCTCGAGCCGGGCGCGCCATTTTCGGCGCTTGTCGCGTTTGAAAACGAGCTACGCATCCTCGCGCGGCTGAAAGGCCCGCACGTGCCGCGCCTGGTCGCAGCAGGCGACCTGCGCAGCGCGCCGTATTTCGTCATGGAATACATCGAAGGGGACGCGCTTGCGCGCGCCGCGGCCAGTGCGCCGGTGGATCTGGATACGTTGCGCGATCTCGGCCGGCGGCTGGCACTCGCGATGCACGAGCTGCACCGCCAGAACGTGATCCATCTCGACATCAATCCCCGCAACGTGCGCGACCGCGCCACGGGCGAGATGGTACTCGTGGACTACGGTATGGCGCACCATGCTGAGCTGCCCGACCTGCTCGACACGGCCTTCGGCGAGGAGGAGGGGACGACCGCTTACATCTCGCCCGAACAGGTCAGGCACGTGCGCAATGAGTCACGTTCGGACGTCTATGCCCTCGGCGTGATCCTCTATCAGCTCGCGACCGGGCAGTATCCCCACGGGCGCCCCAACCTGCTCTCGCTCAAGAAGCGATTGTACCGACCGCCGCCGCCGCCGCGCCTGCATAATCCCAAGGTCCCACCATGGTTGCAGGAGGTGATTCTGCGCTGTCTTGAGATCCGCCCCGCGGACCGCTACGCCACCGCCAAGCGCGTAGCCTATGCGCTCGCACATCCCGAATCGGTACCGCACACCAGGCGCGCGCAGCGCACACACGATGTCGCCTGGCCAACGCGGCTGCGGCTGTGGTGGCGTTCGCTCTACCAGGTATTCGGCGAGGGCGATCCCGTGCGGCCGTACGAGCGCCTCAGCGGTGCGCCGCACGTGCTGGTGGCGCTCGACCTAGCGCACACCTCGCCGGCGCTCGAGGAGGCGCTGCTCAACGCAGTGCGCAAGTTCGCCAACGCCGAGCCACACAGCTACTTCACCTTCCTCAACGTGCTCAGCACCGAGGAGATCAGTTCGCTCGAGGTAAGCGCTGCTCAGCGCTTGAACGAGCTGCGCGGCTTCGCCGAGCGGCTGCGTCTGCGCCCCAATCGGGTGTTCTTCCAGGCGATGACCGGCGAAGCGGCCAGCGCGATCCTCGAGTACGCACGCACGCACATCGTGGACTACATCATCCTTTGTGCGCGCGGTAGCTCGTCGATACGCCGTTTCTTGGGCAGCGTCTCCTCGCGCGTCGTGGCTGAATCACCGTGCTCGGTCACGGTGGTGCGCTCGCGACGCGAGGAAGCGCATTGGGGGTAAACATGAATTTTCGGCGCAAGGATAGAAAGAAAAAACAGTAAAGCGGGAGGCATGAGGAGCGAATGGCTGTAATAACCCCTTTGGTCTTCACTCCTCTGGTCGTTTTGTTTCTGCCGCGCGTCGCATCGGCCTTGTCGAGTGTTTGGCAGACGCTGCAGAATGCGAGCGCCAGGCTAGCAGTGGTCGGCAGGCAAGAGAAAGCCGCGCCACTTGTGGGGCGAAACGATATGAAGCTCAAGCCGATCCTCACCCTAGGAACGTTCGTGGTGTTCGCTGCCGACATGCTCAACTCTGCACTCGCTGATCCCGCCTCCAAGGATAACAAAATGCCGCGCGACCAGGCGATCGAGAGCGTGGACAAGAATGTTCAGAATAATCCAGAGAATCCAGGCCCCAGGTATGCCAACGAGCGCCTTCCATCCAATTGAGCATTAAGCGGAAGGTCAAGCGCCAGCGCACCGAGCAGGCGAGCGTGGTGCGTAACCCGAGAGTACCCCACGCGCGCCGACTGCCCTGGGTGCGCAAGGCGCGTGCGCGTTTCTCGCTGCTTCTTCTTGTTTTTTGGCGCATACTGTAGAGGTCGTTTTGATATGCATCCATGTGTGCGCTACGACATGCCGGCGGGAAGGTCGGTTACGTCGACAACGGGGGTACAGGGGGGATGCGCATGGCCATAGATTTGTTGGGCGTGACGCAAATCCTCGCCGCCGCAAGCCTCGCGGTGATGTCGGCAGGTGTGGCCGCAGGCGATTTCAGCCTGGGCCTGGGGGCGGAGTACACGCGCGGCGACTATGGCACGGGCCGCGACACGAGCATCTGGTATTTCCCCCTCACCCTCGTGTACGACACCGAGTCTTGGGCGCTGTCGGCGACGGTCCCTTATGTAATTGTGCGCGCCCCCGGTCATATCGTTCCGGGTATCGGCGGCGGCGTGCCCATGACGAACATGGGCAGCATGCAGGTGGCGCGTCCGAGCATAGTTGGCGCCACGCGCACCGAGTCGGAGCTAGGCGATTTGGTAGTCAGCGGTTCCTGGCGGCTTGTGGCGGGAAGCGTCGACAGCCCTCGCCTCGACCTCATCGGCAAGCTCAAGTTCGCGACGGCCGACGAGGACGGCAACCTCGACACCGGCGAGAACGATTTTGCCGCGCAGCTCGATGTCAAGAAGGGCGTTTTTACGGCTATGCCGGCTACAAGGTCTACGGCGACCCGCCTGGTCTGGACCTCGACAATGTGTTCTATGGCCTGTTCGGCGTGTCGCTACCGCTGCAACCCGAAACGCGCCTCGAGGCTAGCCTGTATACCGAGCGGGCCGCGGCGGCCGGCAGCGACGATCAGCTTGAGCTGGCGGCGTTTCTAAGCCGCCGGCTCGACAGACACAGTCAGCGGCGCCCCTACGTGGTGATCGGGCTAAGCGACGGTAGTCCGCACGGGGGGTAGGTATCGCGCTCGGCCTGGAACGTTAGCGCCTTCGTTCCTTCTCGCGCCGCTGCTCGCGCTCGAGGAGAGCGGCGATATCGCCAATGGTTTCGGCGAGCAGCTCGAGCACGTCGTCCACTGTGAGGATGCCCGCCAGCGCGCCATCGCGATCCACCACGGGCACCCGGCGTATGCCACGGCTGCGCATGCGCTTGAGGGTGTCAAAGAGCGAGTCCTCCTCGTGTGCGATGACTAGCTCGAAGCTCATGACGTCGCCCACCGTCAGCTTACCCATGTCTACTTCTTCCGCGATTACCTCCAGTACGAGATCGCGATCGGTGAGGATTCCCACGGGCACGCGCCGGTCTTGCTTTTCCTCGACCACCACGAGGTCGCCGACGTGATGACGGCGCATGAGCCGCGCCGCCTCGGCAATGGATTCCGTGCGCAGGACGAACACCACCTCGCGGTTGCAGATTTCCCCGACTGTCATGGTTCGCCCCTCCCGGTTCAGAGCGCGGTGTTGTGCGACAAACACCCATTCTAGGCGGGGGAGGACATGCTAAATGTTGACAAAGATCAATATCCACGCTGTCTGCGGCGCTATCACTTGATTCAGGTCAACGAGCCCATGCCGCATTGGGGCGAGAGTATGCCTGCCGTTTGCCTCTGGTTAGGACCGCCGCCTGCCTGATCGTTGCGGACTGCTTTTCTCTCTCCCTGGCAGTCCGCTCCTTGGGCGGCGGTATTTTTTTGGCTTTGCGGATTTCCCGCGGGCGGATAGAGTAGGACACCCCACCGGGAGGGGTGCCGGCCTTGTTCCAGTTCTTTCTCGACTCCTTCGTCATCCTGTTCGTCGTGATAGATCCCATCGGGCTAGTCCCGATGTTTGCGGCGCTCACGCAGGGCGAACCACCCGCCTGGCGCCGGCGCATGGCGGTGCGCGGCACTGTCATTGCCGCCGGCATCCTGGTTGTGTTTGTGCTCGTGGGTGATTGGCTGCTGCGCGCGCTCGGCATCGGCATGCCGGCATTCCAGATCGCGGGCGGGGTGCTGCTCTTTTTGCTGGCCGTGGACATGGTGCTGGCACGCCCCTCGGGGCTGCGCGGGCCCACGGCGCGCGAGCAAAAGGAGGCCGCGCGCAGTCGCGACATCTCCGTTTTTCCGCTCGCCATCCCGCTCATCGCTGGGCCGGGCGCACTCACCACCGTGCTGCTGCGCGTTGGTGACCGCGGTAGCGACCCGGTGGCGATCCTGGCCGTGATCGGCGTGCTGGCTCTGGTGCTGGTGCTCACCCTGAGCACGTTGCTGCTGACGCCGCAGCTCATGCGCCTGATCGGCGAGACCGGCGCCAACGTGGTCACGCGTGTGTTCGGCGTGGTGCTGGCTGCGCTCGCCGTACAGTACGCGCTCGACGGGCTGGCCGCCGTCTGACCGCGCGCGTTGGCGCGAGCGGCTTCATCGGTGCAGGCGGAGTCAAAAAAGTGCAAGAGCGACAGGATTAACCGAAGCAAGCAAGATTTATTTGTCTTGCATCCTGTAGGTCCTGTCCATCCTGTCTAATTTTCAAGCGGACGCTGCGACCGGCAGATAGCGCGCCGGATCCACACCCAAATCGCCCGGCTCGAGGACCTGGACGATCTCGCACGGCCGGCCGTCCGGCGTGGCACAGGTCATGAGATCCACCACGCATGCGGCGGGATAGGGCTTTTGATCGGGTTGCAGCACGAGCCGCACGCGCGGCTTGAGCCGGCGCACCCGGTTGATGGTGATCACCACGCCGATGTCGCCGGTGTTGAGCCGCACCACGCTGCCGATCGGGTAGATGCCCATGCACTGGATAAACTGTTCAATCAGTCCTGGGTGGAAATCCTTGCCGCGCCACTCGTACATCTGGCGCAGCGCCGCGTGCGCCGACATCCCGTCGTGGTAGGCGCGGTCCGAGGTAATGGCGTCGTAGCAGTCCACGATGCCGCCAATCATGCCGAAGAGCCCGATACGATCGCCCTTGATCCCCATCACGTAGCCGCCGCCGTCGTAGCGTTCATGGTGGCAACGCGCCACCTGTACTGCCGCTGCCGGGATGCCGCTCGTGCGCTCCAGAATCTCCACGCCGCGCGGCACGTGACTTTTCATGACAGCGAACTCGTAATCACTGAGCCGTCCTGGCTTGTTCAAAATCTCGTCGGGCACCTTCATCTTGCCGATGTCGTGCAGCAGCGCACCGATGCCGAGTATCTCGAGCTCCGCGCGATTTAGTCCTAGATGCCGACCGAAGGCGAGCGCCAAGATGCACACGCGCATGCTGTGTTGCGCGGTATACTCGTCCTTCTTCTTGAGCTGGATGAAACAGCTGAGCGCGTCGGGGTTGCGGATGACACTCTCGAGCAGTTCCTTTACGATACCCTTGGTGGCCACGGCATCTATGCTCTTGCCGAGGCGCACGTCACGCATGATTTGGTCCACGAGCGCGCGGGCCTGCGTGTACGCCTCGCGCACTGCCTCGATCTCCTCCTCGAGCTCCGTGCGATCGGCGTAGACGGTCGGCAAGGGCGCATGGTCGGCGAAGCGTCGCATCAGCTCCGCCTCCGTAATGGCCTGCGGCGCAACGGCAAGCGCCGCGGCGGCGGCCGTTTGTCCTGAGGTATTGTGGGAGCCCTCGGGGACCTCGATATAGACGTACTGGCAAAGCCGGCGCAGTTGCTCGATTTCTTCTTGGTCGCGGATCTCGAAGCCCTGGAACAGGAACGGCGTTTCGCGCCACGGCCGATCGAGCTCGGTAACGTACATGCCGACGCGAAGTTCGGCGACAGCGATTTTCTTCTTCATCCTGAAAGCTTTGCACCTCCTCTGTGGTCTGGGGACCGTGTACGCTCTGCCACCCGCGCACGCGGTGAGGGAACGTGGCTAACTCTCAATTCTACACCGTCTGCGGGCGAGGGGTACCGGTACGAGCCGGGCTGGTGCAGCGGACACGGTTGCGAAAAAATGAAACAATGCGCCTAGGCCATCACACCCCCGAGAAAGGAGGGCAAAAACATGAGCGAACATGTGTACAAAACGGTCGAGCTGGTCGGTTCTTCCACCCAGGGCATTGATCACGCTATCGAGAACGCTGTGGCGCGCGCGGCGAGGACCCTGCGCCACCTGAACTGGTTCGAGGTCATGGAAATTCGCGGCCACATCCAGGAAGGCAAGGTCGGCCACTACCAGGTCAAGTTAAAGCTTGGTTTCCGTCTGGAAGATTGAGCAGAGGCGAAATGCAAGGGGGCGCTCGAAGCCCTGGAACAAAAACTCTCAAGAGCTGGCCGGGGGCGGCGTGCGCGGATTCGGAACGGACGTTTTACGACATGCGCAGACTGTTCCTGGCCGCCGATCTGCCTGAGGCGCACCTGGTGCTCCAGCTCCTAAAGCATGCCGGGATCGAGGCGCGCGTGTTCGATGAGACCGCGCAGGGTGGCCTGGGTGAGATCTCGTTTATACACGCCTAACCGCAAGACTGGCTGGTCGACGAGCACGACGAGCCGCGGGCGTGCGCGCGCGATCTAGGCCTCGACCACGGGCGTGCGCGCCGTGCACCGCCACGCGCCGATGTGCGCATTGCAGTGAAGACAACCCGCTGCAGTTTGAGACCTGCTGGCACTGCGGCGCGCCGCTTGCGCCGTAGCCGCGCTGTGCCGCGCCTCAACGCCTTATAGCCGCGTACTCAGCTCGGCCTCGGCCTGCACCTTGGCACGTAGCAGGTCGACGCCAAACGCTTCCCATGGCATTTTCTTGCGCGAGATCACTTCCGATAAGCGACGCGAGAAGCGAGGATAGTTGTCGAGCTCCTTGTCGTACATCAGCTCGGCGGCGTACTCGAGGAACGGAATGAGTGCCTCGATCCGCCGCAGCTTTTCGCGCTTGGTCGCGATCGAACGGTCTTCCTCCTTGGCCTCGAAGTACGCCTTGGGATTGTCCATCATGGTCGCGAGCGACCGGTTCAGGTTGCTGAAGTCCAGGGCGAAAATGCCATGGGCGTGCTGGTAGAGCTTGAAGAGCTCGAGCACGGAATCCTTCACCGCGAGCAGGCGCGGGTGGGCGCGCAGCGCGCGCGCAAAGCGCTCGAAGACGTCGTCGTAGGTCGCGGCGGCGCGCCTGAAGATCTCGCTTTCCTTGTCGCGCATCGCCGGGTTCATCGCCATCTGGCACATTGCGCGAATCTCGGCGAGCAGGGCGTAGATGTCCTTCTCCTTGGCCTGCGCCTCGCGGCGCGAGAACTTGTAGTTGACCTCCGCCTCGCTGTAGTCGAAGGCCGCGATGACCTCTTCCTTGATGCGATGCTCGACTTCGCTGTGTGCTTGCGCCGCAAGCCCGCTCGCCAGGCGCTGCTTGAGACGCTCGCGCGCCTGGCGTGCTATGCGGTAGACACTGCCGTGCCGCGCCTCGTTCTCCTTGCGCTCGAGGTACTGCTGCATGTTGTAGTGGAAGGCGGCGATATGCTGGAGAAAGGCCTGGGAGAAGGACAAAAAGGGATCAATGAAGTCGGAATTTTCCTCGGCTGTCGGGCGCAGCCGCTCGAAGGCTGCACGCAGCGCAGTGAGCTTGTCCTCGACAGTGCCGACACAACGCGCAATGCCATTGAGGATATTGGAGATGTCGGAAAAGATCTTGTGGATCTGACGCGTGGCCTTGAGCGTGTCGATCAACTTGCGCAGCAGCGTCTCCTCGCCGCTGGTGCGCAGGAACAGGGCCTGAAGACTCCCCTTGGCGTCAGCCAGCTTGTCCTCGGAGAGCAGCGCGTGTTCTTCGATGAACGATAGCGCCGTCATGAACACCAGCGCCTCGCGCTGGGTCATGTCGGTGCGAGGATCCCCGGGGCGTGCGGTGGAGTCGTTCATGAGGTTGTATCTCGGCGGTGAGTGGCTGACGGGGTATCCTTGCCGCCAACAAAATAATAGCCACGGGCCGTGCCCGGGTCGACGCCGCCGCTTGGACGGGAAAATGCGGCTTTCCCATCCTTAAAGGTCCGTAACCGGTGCCTCTTTGTACCACTCTCCATAACCATAGGCATCGCTCGGCTAGCTTGAACTCTCAGCCCGCCGGGCCTATCTAATTCCACGGTTCAACACCATCGGAGATTTGCCTTTCCATGATCAAGCGCATCGGGCTTTTCATCGCAACCAATGTCGCTGTTCTGCTCGTGCTGAGCATGTCCCTTCGCCTGCTTGGCGTCGACCGCATCCTGGAGGACAGCGGCGTAGGCCTGAACCTCAACGCATTGGTCGTCTTTGCGGCTGTGCTCGGTTTCGGCGGTTCCTTTCTCTCGCTCGCCATGTCCAAGTGGTTGGCCAAGCGCATGACCGGGGCGATGCTCATCGAGCAGCCGCGCAACGCCACCGAGCAGTGGCTAGTGGACACCGTGCGTCGCCTGGCCAAGCAGGCCGGCATCGGCATGCCAGAGGTGGCGATCTACGACTCGCCCGACATCAACGCCTTTGCCACCGGCATGAGCCGCGACAAGGCCCTGGTGGCGGTGAGCACCGGCCTGCTCCGGGCTATGGACCGCGACGAGGCCGAGGCCGTGCTCGGGCATGAAATCAGCCACATTGCCAACGGCGACATGGTTACACTCGCGCTCATCCAGGGCGTCGTCAACACCTTCGTGATCGTGCTCTCGCGGGTGGTCGGCCACCTCGTGGACCGAGTGGTGTTTCGCACCGAGCGCGGCTTCGGTCCCGGGTACTGGATCACCGTAATCATCGCCCAGATCCTGCTCTCGATCCTGGCGAGCATCATCGTCATGTGGTTCAGCCGCTGGCGTGAGTTTCGCGCTGATGCCGGCGGCGCGCGCCTTGCCGGCCGCGGCAAGATGATCGCCGCCCTCGAGCGCCTGCAGCGCGCCCACGAGCCGTCCGAGCTCCCGGAGCAGCTTGCGGCCTTCGGCATCAACGGCAACGTCAAGCGTGGCCTGCACCGGTTGTTCCTCTCGCACCCGCCCCTCGAGGAGCGCATCGCGCGTCTGCAGCGGGCGAACATCTGAGGCTGTGTGACGAGTGACGCGTCGCGTGTCACTCATCACCTTCCTTCGTCACCAGCCGCGGCCAGCGGTCGTGCACCTCAAGCAGTCCGTGCGGTGAGGCGGTCGTGACTACGTAGACGCGCTGCTGCGTGCCGTCGCTGGCGAGCAGCCCCTGGATCAGGTGACCGGCTGGGATGTCATACCAATATGAGCGGCCGTCGTGGTCCTTTTCCATGAAGCGCAATGCCGGGATCAGCACGGGTCGCGGCCGGTAGCGTTCCCACTTGCCGGCGCGGATCGACTCGAGCCGAGCCCAACCACCGCGCGGAAGGGCCACGGTCTCGTTCTCGCGCCGTCCCCATGGCAGCCACACGACGCTACCGTCGCGCCGTCGCACGGGCAGCGTGGCGCCGGGCTGCGGGAAGTACACGCGCCGCAGCCGCTCGCCGTCGCGGTATTCCACACCGCCGCACATGGTTGAGGATTTTAACCGCGCGAGAGCGACCGGGCACAGCGCGCGCCGGCGCTGCGCGCAAGAAAAGACGGCACGCCGGTGAAGAACGTGTCGTGATCGCATACGTTTGGCACTGCGCCGCTGTACCCGTAGCCGGGCATGGCTGGCCGCTGCAAGCGCTCTCGCCGAACCACGCCGGGCGGTAGCTCATCTTCACGCGCCGCAGGTTCTCGGTCGTCGCCGACGTTGATGTAGGCGCAGTCGGCGAAGGTCTTGGCGAATTCGCAAAACAGGTACTGGGCCGCGCCGGGGATAGCGAAATTGATCTTCTCGACCAGCACGCTCGCGATGTGCGGCGTGATGCGCTCGCCGAAGGTGAAGCCCTCGACCCGGTCGCCGATGGAGCAGCGCGAGGCCCGGTCGGGCCCAGGCCGTCATCGTGCCTGAGCGCGCGCTCGATGGCCTGCCGCGCCTGCTCCACGGTATGCAGGAAATCGCTGACCTCCTTGCCGCTCAGGTACTAAAGACGGTTCACGAGCCAGGTGTTGAGCAGCGCGCGGATGCCGTCCCAGTGCTGCGGCCCGAGGGTCTCCAGCCGGTGGTCGGGGTGCAGGCGGCAGAACTGGTTGATCTCGCTGCACTTGGTCTTGTAGGCGTTGCCGCGCAGCGGGATCAGGTCTTCGGTCACGTAGATGTACTCCGGTCGGCCGGTCTCGACCAGCCAGATGTCGGGATCGAGCGGCTCGGCGAACTCCCAGTACACGTACTCGACCTGGCTCGGCCCGGGCCCAAGTTGTAGCAATCCATGATCTCGAAGCACGGCGCGAGCACCCGCTGCTGGCTGGACGGTGTGCCGCGCGGCGGCAGCAGCATGGTGAGCCCCTCGCCGTGCAGGCTGAACAGGCAGAAGCAGTTCTCGATGATCCCGTAGAAGCCACTTTTTTGCGAAAGCCAGATGATGTTGTTGGTGAAGGTGTAGTCGGAGAGCAGCTGCGGGATGAACGACACGTAGTGGTCGAAGAGGGGCTTGGTCTCGATGGTGAAGGGATAGAGCCCGTAGCCTCGATGGCGAAATAGTGGGGCGGCAGCTGGGCTGGCCAGGCCAGAGTCGGCGGTTTTTCGGCTTCGTGGCCGACAGCTTCCTCGACATTGGCCCGGGTTCGACGAATTCTCATGCAGCAAGAGGCCTGCTAGCGTGTCGGTTGGGACTGACCGCGATCGGGCGCAGCTCCCTTGTCTTCGTACCCCGTATCTTGGGGTAGCGTTCAAAAACCGCTCGCCCGGAATACGCCAGACGGCAGCCGCTGTATAGGGCAGCCCTTGTGAAAAGCAAAAATAAATGATGAAACCAATCAACGCCGGTGCTGAAACTTCGTGGACATAGACCTGCTCAGAACATTCCTCGAGGTCATCCGCACCCGCCACTTTGGTCGCGCAGCCGAGAATCTCTGTCTCATCCAGTCCGCCGTCAGCGCCAGCATCCGCCTGCTCGAGGGGACGCTGGGCTTGCCGCTTTTCACCCGCACGCGCAACGACATCCGCCTCACCCCGGCCGGGACGTGCTTTCTCAAGCACGCCAAGTCCTTCCTCATTCATTACCTGGAACCGCGCCCGCCAGGACGCCGCCCTGGGCCAGGCCGACCGTCCGTCGCTCGCCGTCGGCGGCACGTCCAAGCCTGTGGGACATCCTGCTGCAGGACTGGGTGCACACGCTGTTCCAGCAGATGCCGAAGGTGCTGATCCGCCGGCTGCTCGACGGCGCACTCGACATCGGCTTGAGGTGCGCGCGGTGGCGCGCATCGCGCTCATCATGGTGGCAAGCCCGCCCGGGGCTGACGGCGCGCGAGGCGGTCCGCGACGGAT
>FWPU01000421.1_pt1 | contig 136642 bp, 138 predicted proteins | sample 2228361 | NCBI WGS metagenome assembly FWPU01 (sample SAMEA103939777, study PRJEB20133) | metagenome | reverse complement strand
TGCTCAAGAGTCTGTCGTTCTTCGGTGGTCAATGTCCGCTCGGCTTTCGGGCGTCCTGTCCGCATCGGTGTCCTCCGGTGTGGGGTGACTCGTGAGGACAGAACCGATGCACGCCTTATGCCCACGCTTTCAGACTCAGGACACTAGCAGGATGTTGAAAAAGTCCGCCAGCTTTGTTGGGGTACCCATTGCTCTTGTAGCGCAATGGGTCTGACGCTCAGAGGCTCAACGTACCGCGAAGAGTACGCCTCGCCTCTTCGCTCGCTGCGGCCGCGCTGGACGGCCTTTTTGAACATCCTGCGGGCTATTCCAATTGCATCTGCGATCTTGTGCGGTCCTGTGTTTGGGGGAGTCCAAAATAGTTTTTCAACAGCCTGCTAGAGGTCGGAGACTGTGCCCCCCTTGCCCTGAGCCCCTTGCCTCTCGCCCAGCCGCGATTTTCATCCTGCAGAGGGCCCCAAGGGCCATGAGGACTGTATCAAGTAGTCGTCAGCTATCAGCCGTCAGCCATCAGCCCCTGCGAGCAGCCGCACATCGCGCTATTCGCGCGAGTCCCGCGACACTCAGGCGCCCTGTTCATGAACGAGACGGTTCATCGTCACCGCAATCGATGATATACCGGACGCGCCCGTTCCGGCCCGGTTGCAGCTCGGCCTTGCCGGGCGGGAGATCGACCAGGAGCCGCTTCACCAGACGCGTCATTGGCATCCCGTCTTCGATTTCGCACACCCAGACGTGAACGCCGGACTCGGTTTCCTGGTAGCGCTTGCGGAAGTGAAACCGCGGATCTTCCATATAATAAGCCGACAGAAAGCCGGTGATGGCGTTGACCACCCACCCGTGCGCCTGCGCGAAGCGAGGGCTCACGGCCAACTCCACGGACTGTCGGTTGTCCGATGGCATCGCGTTCGCCGATCAGGGCGGATCATCCGGGGCGCCGGCCGTCCGGCGGACGGACGGAGTTCAAGAACGCTTCCAGCTCCTGGATCACCACATCCTGCTCCTCGTCGGTGAGCTTGTCCCAGTGTTCTCTCAGCGGTTCGAAGTACCGCCGCAACGACGTGTAGAGGCTGTAGGCTCGGCCGCTGCGTTCGTCGGGGATCTCCGCCATAAAAACCGGTGCCTCCTGAGTCTGAATGTAGGACCGCGCGGGGAGCCTAGTCAACCCGCCGAGGCCTATTCCCTGTTTTGCACCGTTGAACGCGCGGCGACGCCGTCCACCCGACTAGGATTCCGGATCGCTGAACGGGTATGATGGGGGCCGTGATCGGCAAGATCAAAAGCAAGCCGGATCTCGCGGCCATCGTGGAAGACTTGCGGCGGCAGGGCAAACGCATCGTGTTCACCAACGGCTGTTTCGATCTCATGCACATCGGCCACACCCGCTACTTGCAGGCGGCCCGCGAGCTGGGCGACGTCCTGGTGGTCGGCGTGAACAGCGATGCGTCGGTCCGCTCGCTGGACAAAGGGCCTGGACGCCCGATCGTCCCCCAGGCGCAGCGGGCGGAGGTCCTGGCCGCCCTGGCCTGCGTGGACTATGTGGTGGTGTTCGACGAGCCCGACCCCGGCGCGTTGATCGGGGCCTTGCAACCGGACGTGCTGGTCAAGGGCGGCGATTGGGCGCCGGACCGGATCATCGGCCGAGAAGTCGTCGAGGCGCGCGGCGGGCGGGTCCTGACCATCCCGCTCGTGCCCGGCGTGTCCACCAGCGCCCTCGTCGAACGCATTCAAGCGATCAAACCGTAACTCGCACCGTGTCCAGCGCTTCCTACCACCGTCAGTGGGACCATATCCTGGAACCGATCGTCGCCGCGCTGCGAGAGCCCGGCGGCCGAGCCTGCCTGGTCGGCCTGCACGGCTCGACCGCCGGCTTCGCCTTGACGCTGTTGGCCCGCGCGCGCGCCGGCGAAGAAGCCGGTTGGGCCCGCCGGTCGTGGCTATTGGTCGCGACGACGGACGAGGCGGCCGAGCGTCTCTATAACGACCTCCGGTTTTACCATGCGCTCTTCGGCCTGGCGTCCGACCCATTGGTGCTGTTCCCCGAGTGGGAAACGCTGCCCTATGAGGCCGCCGCCCCGCATGTCGACCTGATCGCGCGACGGATGAGGGCCCTGCATCGGCTGACGCAAGGCGCCCGCACCGTGCTGGTCACCTCTGTTCCGGCGCTGATCCAGCGCCTCGTCCCGCGGTCGGTGTTCGCCGCCGCCTGTCTCGAACTGTGCCCCGGCGCGACGCTCGAACGCGAAACCCTGACGTCCGGGCTGTTGCGGCTCGGATACCGGCGCGGGTCCGTCGTGGAGGTCCCCGGTGAGTTCAGCATCCGCGGGGGCATCGTCGACATCTACTCGACAGCCTACGCCGAGCCGCTGCGGATCGAGTTCCTGGGCGACACCGTGGAGTCCGTCCGCTTCTTCGATCCCGCTTCGCAAAAATCCACCGCCCAACTCGGCCGGGCCTGGGTGCTTCCGGCGCGCGAGCTGGTCCGTTCGGCAGAATCGCCGGACGCGCCGGCGCCGCTGCCGCCCGACGCGGAGTGGCGCGGGCCGGACGTCTATCCTCAGATGGACACGCTGCTCGACTACTTCACAAGCGAGCCGGTGGCGGCATTGGACCAACCGGACGCCCTGGCCCAAAAGGCTAAGGAGTTCTGGGCCGAGATCGAAGAGGGCTACCTCCGGCACGGGGACTCCGCCGGCTCCGACCCCTACCCTACGCCGGACCGGTTGTACCTGTCGTGGGAAGCCGTGCACGAGCGGATCCGCGCCTGGTCGACCTTGGCCCTGGAACCGGTGGCCGTGCCCGACGCGGCGCGGGGATCGGCCGTCGAGTTTCCCGCCCGCGCGCCGAGCAGCCTCGGCCTGGCCGCGCGCGGTACGCCGTTCAGCGAAACCCTCCAGATCCTCGAGCGGCTCCGCGACGGAGGCCGCGTGTTGCTCGTCGCCCGAAGCCGCGGGCAGGTGGATCGGCTGCTCGCCTTGTTCGCCGAACACGACCTCCCCGCCCGCGCGTGGCAGCCGTCGTTCTGGACCGCCGCCTCCCTGGCGAAAGAGCCGTTCTCCGTCGTGCAGGGCGACCTCTCGGCGGGGTTCGTGTCCCCCGAGCTGCGCCTCGCGCTCATTACGGAAGAGGAGCTGTTCGCAAAGGGGATCCGGCACCGGCCGCCGCCGAAGACTAAAGCGGCGACGTTTCTGTCCTCGCTGGATGACCTGAACGTCGGCGACTTCGTCGTGCACGTGCAGCACGGGATCGCCCGCTATCAAGGCTTGAAGCGGCTGGAGGTGCAGGGGTTCGAGAGCGACTATCTGATCCTCGAGTTCGCCGCCGGCGACAAACTCTATGTCCCGCTGGACCGGCTGACTCAGGTGCAACGCTACAGCGGCGCCGAGGGCCATGTGCCCAAGCTGGACAAGCTGGGCGGGAGCAGTTGGGCCAAAACCACGGCCCGCGTCAAGAAAGACATCGAGGAGATGGCCCAGGAGTTGATCGATCTCTATGCCAACCGCGAACTCGTCCAACGCGGCACCTATGACGGCGATTCGACCCTGACGCGCGAATTCGAAGCGGCGTTCGAATACGAGGAGACGCCGGACCAGCTCAAAGCGATCGAGGATATCAAGCGGGACATGGAATCGCCGAAGCCGATGGACCGGCTCGTGTGCGGCGACGTGGGCTACGGCAAGACCGAAGTGGCGATGCGCGCCGCGTTCAAGGCCGTGGAGAACAACCGCCAGGTCGCCGTGCTCGTCCCGACCACGCTGCTCGCGCAGCAGCACTTTGAGAATTTCTCACAACGTTTCGCCCCCTTTCCCGCGCGCGTCGCGCTGCTGTCGCGATTCCAGTCGCCCAAAGAGACGAAGGCCGTTCTCAAGGATGTGGAAGCCGGCGTGATCGACGTCGTGATCGGCACCCACCGCCTGCTCCAGCAGGACGTCCGGTTCCGCAACCTGGGTTTGGTGATCATCGACGAGGAACAATGGTTCGGAGTCCGCCACAAGGAGCGCCTAAAGCAACTGCGGACCCAGGTGGACGTGCTCACGCTGACCGCGACGCCGATTCCCCGGACGCTTCAGATGGCCATGTCGGGCGTGCGGGACCTCTCCGTGATGGAGACCCCGCCGGCCGGCCGGCTGGCGATCCGGACCCAGGTCGTCCGGTTCAACGAGACGACGATCCGGGAGGCGATCGTCCGGGAGCTGGGCCGGGGCGGACAGACCTATTTCGTGCACAACCGGGTCGAAACGATGGAGCGCATGGGGTCCTGGCTCCAGCAGCTGGTGCCGGAGGCCCGCATCGTCATGGCGCACGGCCAGATGGATTCCAAGCTCCTGGAATCCGTCATGCTGAAGTTCTTCCACCGGGAGGCTGACGTCCTGGTCGCCTCCGCCATCATTCAGTCGGGGTTGGACGTGCCCAACGCCAATACGATCCTCGTCAATCGCGCGGACACGTTCGGGCTGGCGCAACTCTACCAACTCCGCGGCCGCGTCGGCCGCTCCGGCCATCAGGCCTACGCCTATTTCCTCGTTCCGGACGAAGGGGCGCTGACCGGCGACGCCCAGAAACGGCTCATCGCCATTCAGCAGTTCACGGAACTCGGCTCCGGTTTCCGCATCGCCGCGGCGGACCTGGAGATCCGAGGCGCGGGCAACTTGCTCGGCAAGCAGCAGTCCGGGCACATCGCCGCCGTCGGGCTCGATCTGTACATGCAGATGGTCGAGCAGGCGGTGCAGCGCCTCAAGGGTCAGGTCGTCGAAGAGGAGCCCGACCCCGTGCTGCGTCTGAGCGTATCCGCCTTCATTCCCGAGGACTACGTCGCGGACGCGCACCAGCGGCTTTCTCTCTACAAACGCCTGTCGTCATGCGCGCAGGTCGGCGACCTGGCCCTGCTGCACGGCGAGATCCAGGACCGCTACGGCCTTCCGCCCGAGCCGGTCGAGCGGCTGTTCGAAGTGATGCAGGTCAAGCTGCTGGCGAAAGCGCTCCGGCTCGGCTCGGTCGAAGTCAAAGCCGGGTCGTTGGTCATCGCCTTCGACCCGAAGGCCCGGGTGCCGGACGCGGCCGTGCGCGCGCTGATGGATCGCTATCGGACGCGCCTGCGTTTTCTCTCGCCGCTTTCGTTCGAATTGCGAATCCCGCATCAGGACTGGCCTTCGCAATTTCAGGAACTCACCGCCGCCTTGCAAACCCTGGGAGTCTGTGATACCAAGGGACGCGCGCAGAGCGAGCACGTGCGCGCATGAGAGGCAACGGCTTTTGAACGCCCCGCTATGATTCGACGGCTCATCCTCGCCTCCGGCCTCGTCCTTCAGCCGGCTCAGATCCCCCTGCGATGCGTCCTGCTGGCGCTGGGCGCGGCGGCCGGCTTGTGGCTCGGTGGCCTGTCCGGCTGTGCGCCGCGGCAGGATGAAGCGGTGGTCGTGATCGTCAACGGCCGGCCCATCACGCTGAACGAGTTCGAGTTTCGCTGGTCGGAACTGTCAGAGGCCACCCGCGCGCGGTATGAGAAAGAAGGCGGCAAGCGGAAGTTTCTGGACGACCTCATCACGCGCGAACTGCTGATGCAGGAGGCGCGCAAACGGGGGCTGGACCAAAGCCAGGGCATCCGCGAGCGCACCCAACGGTTTAAGGAACAATTGATCCTCGACGAACTGCTCAAGGACACAATCAAGACGAAAGTGGAGGTGTCGAAGGAGGAACTGGAGGCCTACTTCGCGCAGCACGCCCACGAATTGCTCGGTCCCAATAAGGTGCAGGTCTCTCAGATGCTGCTCCCGAACATTTATGCGGCCAAGGACCTGAAGAAACAGGTCGAGTCGGGCGGCGATTTCGGCAAGTTCGCCCAGCGCTACTCCATCGATGACAAGACCAAAGCGAAGGGCGGAGAGGTCGGGCCTTATCGCAAGGGCGTGTTGGCGCCGGAAGTGGACGCGGTCATTCCGACGCTCCGGCCCGGCATGGTCAGCGACCCCATCAAAACCGACCAGGGTTACTACATCGTGAAGGTCAGCCCCCTCGATCGAGAGACGCTCCAAGCCGACCAGGCGACCCGCGAGCGACTCCGGCAGGAACTCATCGCGGAGAAGCGCCGCCGGCGCCTGGAGGAAATCGTCTCCGAGCTGCGCGCCCGCGCCTCGATCCGCATGGCCGACGCGGCCGGACGCGTGGCCGACGACACCGGCCGTCCCCGCAGCGTCGCGGTTCCCTGACTGTTCGTCGCCGCCGATCGTTCTGCCCACCTTTCCCCCGGCCGTGCGCTCCCCATCGCGGGCATCATTCGTGTAGAATCCTGGCCGGTCGCCGGCGACGGCCGGCGGCGCGGACACCCTTGAAAAGAGGCGCGAGGCTAGCGATTTGAGGCGAGGGACTAGAGACCGGAGGGTTAGGAGCGGGGAGTTGAGCCCCTCGCCACTCGCCATCCACGATCTTCATCCCGCAGGGTGGCCTGAAAGGCCATGATGGCTCGTTCGAGGACGATACACCGGCTTGTCGGCATCGCGGCCGGGCGCGCGCTCGGGCGCGCCCTTCTGCTTATCACCGGGCTTCTCTCGGGGGGATGGCCGTGGCAGGCCCTCGCCGCGCATCTCGAAGACCGCATCGTGGCGGTCGTCAACAACGAACTGATCATGCTCTCCGAAATGAAGAAGGAGATCGAACCGGAGGAGGAACGGATTCAGAAACGGTACAAGGGCGAAGAACTGCGGCGCCGGTTGAAGCTGGCCGAATACACCGCGTTGACCAGAATGATCGAACGCAAGCTGCAACTCCAGGCGGCCAGAAGCAAAGGCGTGGAGGTCTCCGACCAGGAGGTGCGCCAGGCGATCGAGGAGATGAAGCGACAGGGCGAGCAGATCGACGCGGCGAACCCCGAGAGCGTCAAAAACGTCCGGGAGCAATTGACCCTCCTCAAAGTCGTGGACCGCGAAGTCCGAAGCGGGATCATGGTCGCGGAATCGGAGATGCGGCGCTACTACCAGGAACACAAGGACCGTTTCGCGCTGCCGGAAGAATACACCCTCAGCCAAATCCTGATCCGTTCGCGCGGGCCCGACGACGTCGACGACGCACGGGCGAAGGCGAAACAGGTCCTGGAGGCGCTCAAGGCCGGCGAGAAGTTCGAGGATCTGGCGCTGCGCTACAGCGACGGCGTCAACGCCGCCCGCGGCGGGCGTTTGGGGCTCGTCCGACAAGGGGAACTCCTCCCGCCCATCGAGCGGGCGCTGTCGGCGGCGCAGGTCGGCGATATCACGGACGCCATCGAGACCGCCGAGGGTTTTCATATCATCCGGGTGGACGAGAAGAAGCCGCGCCAGTTCCGGCCGTTCGAGGAAGTCAGGGCGGAAATCCAGAGCCTCGTGTTCCAGCAGAAAAGCGAAGATGTCTATCAGGTGTGGATCGCGGAGCTGAAGAACAAGGCGTATATCGAAGTGAAGTTCTAGGCGATGGGATAGGGGCTGGCTGCTCGCCCCGTGCTCGGGGCAAGCAGCATCATCCTGATCGCCTTCCACAGCGCTTCTCGCCCTTCATGTGTCACGGAAGAATACGGTATCGGCTCGTCGCGTTCGGACAATTCGAGCGCCTCGCGCAGCATCTCGCGGCTGTTCCGTCTCTCGCTGTTCTTCAACTTGTCGACCTTGGTCGCAACGACGATCGCCGGCCGACCGATCGCGCGGAGCCATCGCATCGTCGCCTGATCGTGCTCCGCCACCCGGCGCGCCTCGACCAGGAGCACCACCCCCCGCAGCTCGTCGCGCCCCGTGAGGTACCGCTCGATCATCGGCCCCCATTGCGCCCGCACCGACTTGGCCACCTTGGCGTAGCCGTAACCCGGCAGATCGACGACGTAGAGCCGTTTCAACGACGGATCGCCCGTCGTCACCAGATAGAAATTCACCAGCCGCGTTTTGCCCGGTGTCCGGCTGACCTTGGCGAGCCCGCGGCGGTAGAGCAGCGAATTGATCAGCGACGACTTGCCGACGTTAGATCGTCCCACGAACGCAATCTCCGGCAGGCGTTCCTGCGGAAACTGTTCGGGTCGGTCGCAACTTTTGATAAACTCGGCGGATAGAATGTTCATCGGCTTCGCCCGGCAAGAGGCGCCTGGCTAGGAGCTAGAGAGTCAATTCTTCACCCTTGCCTCGCGCCTCTCGCCTCGCACTTTGTCATACGCAGCGCGCATGCCCAAGTCAACACGACGGCGTAGACTGGCTCGGATCATGATCAGCCTCGTGCTGGTGATCGGCCTGCCGCTTGGTGTGCTCGCCTTCGTGTGGCTGGTGACGCTGCCCGATGTCGCGGCGCTCGAAAAGACGAACCCGACCTCGACGGCGCTCATGGAGGCGCGGCTCATCCAGGCGCGCGAGCGGGGGCGCCCGTTCAAGACCCAGTGGATCTGGGTCCCCCTCTCCCGCATCTCGCCCCATCTGCAGCGGGCGGTGATAGCGGCCGAGGACGCCGCGTTCTTTTCGCATGAGGGCTTCGACTGGGAGGGCATCAAGGACGCGGCACTGCACAACCTGGAAGCGGGCGAAATGCGGCGCGGCGGCAGCACGATCACCCAGCAACTCGCCAAGAATCTCTATCTCTCGCCGGAGCGTTCGCTGCTACGCAAGGCGCGGGAGGCGCTCATCGCGCGATCCCTGGAACACCATCTGTCCAAGCCACGCATCTTGGAGTTGTACCTCAATGTGGCGGAATGGGGCCGCGGCGTGTACGGCGCCGAGGCGGCGGCCCGCCATCACTTCGGCAAATCCGCCAAGGACCTGACCGCGGAAGAAGCGGCGTTGCTGGCGGCGATCCTCCCGTCGCCGCGCCGGTACGATCCGCTCAAAGTGACCGCTCAGGTCGTTAAACGCCAGCAGCGGATCCTGCGGTGGATACGGAAGATCAACGGCCGGGCCGATGCGCGGGCGGGCGGCTGACCCGTCGCGTGTCATAGGTGTGAGAGGAAGGAGGCCTCATCCATGTCGTGGACCTATCTGTTCATCGCGGGCGCGTTCGAAATCGTCTGGGCGATCGGATTGAAGTACACCGAGGGCTTCACCCGTCCGTGGCCGAGCGTCGGGACCCTCAGCGCCATGATTGCGAGCTTTGTCTTCCTGTCCGAGGCCCTCAAGACCATCCCGGTCGGCACCGGCTACGCGGTCTGGACCGGCATCGGCGCCGCCGGGACGGCCGCGCTGGGCATGGTCCTGCTCGGCGAATCCCGCGATCCGGCGAGGATCGCCTGCATCGGCGCGATCGTGGCCGGCATCGTCGGCCTGAGACTATCGACGCAATGACGCCGCCCCACTTCGTGGTCACGCGCGAATCGTGAGGCGGGTCGGTCTGCTCATAGCGGTCTGGCTTTCTTTGGGTCCGCCGGCGGGAGAACCGATCGCGCAGGCGGATGAGCCGGACGCGGACGGTCGCACAGCCGCTGCAGTCATCACCGAGGAGGTCATCGTCTCCGCAACCCGCACTCCGGAACCTGCGGGCCGGATTCCGGCCGCCGCGTCGATCATCAGCCGCGAACAGCTCGATCGTTCGCCTTTCCCCGACGGCCATCAAGCCGACGACCTCCTCCGATACGTGCCGGGCGTCCAACCCAGCAATCTGAGCAGCCGCTACAATCATCCGACCGCCCAGGCGATCACGTTGCGCGGGTTGGGAAGCCGGCGCGCGCTCGTGCTGCTGGACGGGGTGCCGCTCAACGACGGATTCGGCGGGTGGATCAATTGGGGGCTCGTCCCGAACAACCTGGATCGGATCGAAGTCGTGCCGGGCGGCGGGTCGAATCTTTACGGCACCTGGGCGATGGGAGGCGTTGTGCATCTGATCACCCAACCGCCGACTCTGGGGCCCGGTTTTCAGGCGGAAAGCCAGGCCGGCAATTTCAGCTCGTATCAACAAGCGATCGGGGCCCGGTACGGGACGGCCCGCTCCGCCCTCTCGTTGCACTACCGATGGTTTCACACGAACGGCTTCATCCCAACGCCGGCCCACCAGCGAGGTCCGATCGATCAGTCGAACGACTCTCGGCATGAGCACTTCACCGGATCGGTCTCAACCGCTCTCACCTCCCGGACGACGCTGACCCTCACCGGATCGCTGTTCCGCGAGGACCGCTCGTTCGGTACCCCGCTGAGCCTGGCCTCGCGGACAATCGGCAGCGCCGCGGTCGGGCTCGAAGGGGATACGCCGCGCGGCGACCGCTGGGAGGCGAAGCTTTTTGCCCAGTGGCAGACGTTCCGCAATCTAACGTCCCAGATCACGCCGGCGCCGACGATCAGGCTGGGAGAAGTGCGGGATCGCATCCAAACCATCCCCAGCAACGATTTCGGCGGATCGGCGCAATGGATGATACCGGTCACGCCGCGGCACCGGCTCGTGCTCGGCGCCGACGCGCGCACGATCATCGCACAGTCGGAGGATCAGGTGTTCACCGCCGCCGGGTCCGCGGGTCGGACCCTGGCCAAAGGCCGGCAGGCGGGCTGGGGCGTGTTCGGCGAATGGATCGCCGATCTCACCGATCGGCTGACCGTGGTTCCCAGCTTCCGATCCGATTGGTGGAAGAACTTCGACGCGCGGATCGAGTTGGCCCAGGGCGTCGCGACGATTCCGCGCGACAACGTGGAGCACGTGCTCAACCCCAAGCTGGCGGTCCAATACCGACCGACGGATCGCCTGCGCGCCGGCGCGGCGGTTTACCAGGCGTTTCGGGCACCCACGTTGAACGAACTCTACCGCGGCTTCGGCTTCGGCGGGTTCAATTTCCTGCCCAATGAAAATTTGACGCCGGAACGGCTGACCGGCGGGGAAGCCAAACTGGAAGGCGATCTCCTGTCCGATCGCAGGCTGTCCTGGCGGATTTCAGGCCACTACGACGAGGTGAAGGACCAGATCATCTTCGTCACGCAGAGCCCGTTGGCCGCGCAACGACAGAACGTGGGGCGGACGAGAACTTACGGCGGCGAGCTCGCTGTGGTCTTCCGGCCCTCGGACGGGATCAGCCTCAACCTCGGCTATGCCTACGCCGACTCCGCGATCAAGGACTTTCCCGGCAATCCCTCGCGCGTCGGCAAGCGGGTGCCGAACGTGTCGCGGCATCAAGTCGTGATGGGTCTCACGCTTGGGCATCCCGACCGCATCCGGGCGACGCTGCTGGGCCGGTATCTCTCCCGCCAGTATGCGGACGACCTCAACACCCAGCCGATCGCCGACTTCGTCGTCCTGGACGCCTCGCTCCAGAAACGGATCATGACGGGCATGACGCTCTTCCTGAACGGCGAGAACCTGACGAACCGGCACTACATCGCCACGCAGACCGGTCCGATCAAAACCCTCGGGGCACCGCTGCTGGTGATGGGGGGATTGAGGATGGAGTATTAAGGACGCGAGATCAGCGTGAGATGCGAGAAAAGCGAGACTGGTGCCAAAGTCGATCTGGCCAGTCGCGTCATCCTGCTCGTTTCGCACCTCTACTCTGTATCGCCGATCTTGGTGAATTCTTTCTCCCCGAAGATCGCCGATTCGTGGGTGTAGTGTTTGAATTCGAGGAGATTGCCGGAGGGGTCTTCCAGAAAGAACGTCCGGTGCTCGATCCTGGTCCCGGGATAGCGCACGCGCGGCTGCTGATAGAACTTCAGGCCCTTGGCCTTGGCTCGATCGGCCAGCGCCTGCCAATCCTTTTCCTCGGTAAATACCAGTCCGAAGTGGCGGGGATAAATCCCCTTTTGGCTGGCCTCCGACTCTTTGACCAGATGGGCCACGAGTTGATGCCCGGCCAAGCCCAGCGTTACCGCAGACTCGGACTCTCGCCCCAGCTCGCAGCCGAGCCCGTCCACGTAGAACTTCTTCGTGGCCTCAAGATCGGTGACCGGAAAGGCGAGATGGAAGAGAGTCTTGGACATTTGTTGATCTGACGATCTGTTGATTTACTGATCACAAGACTGAGATTTCATCGCTCCTTTTCAAGCTTACACTCGTCTTGTGTCAATCATCAAATCATCAGATCGACAAAGCGTGAAATTCTTACGCGAATCGATCCCTCACCACCGGCTTGCCGGTTCCATCCCAGTATCCGGCGGCCATACGCGGGGTGGTGTGCGTGATCGCGAACCGGCCGTCCGGGGACAGAACCAGGGCGCCGGCTGCGCCGCGGATGCGGCTCACGAGCTTCTTGAGCACGATCCGCGCCGCCGCCGCTGGGCCCAGCCCATCCGCCAACTGATCCGTGATCTCCTTGGCCACGGCGATCCGGACGATGCTCTCGCCCAGACCCGTCATCGACACGGCGCCGGCCCGGTCATCCGCGTAGATGCCGCAGCCGATCAACGGAGTGTCGCCGACACGGCCCGGCAACATGCAATCGATACCCCCGGTGGAGGCGCCGGCCGCGACCGTCCTTTCCCCATCCAGCGCGACGGCGCCCACGGTTTCCCGTCCGAGTCGCTCGCGCGTCGCTCCGGCGTTCGCCATCGCCCGGTACAGGCGAAGCGTCTTGGCGGCGAAGACCGCGGCCAAGCCGCGCCGCTTCGCGCGGCGCGGCCCAGCCCGGCCCGCTGGTTGCCGCTCTAATTTGAAATAGCCAGCGAAGCGCGTGGCGTGCCGGCCGACGAGCAGGACATGGGAGGTTTCGTCCATCACCAGCCGAGCGGCCGTAATGGGGTGGACGATCCGTTCGATCGCCGCCACCGCGCCGGCGCGCAGGGTTCGGCCCTCCATGATTGAGGCATCCATCCGTTTGACCCCGTCGAGCTGCACCCGCGAGCCGACCCCGGCGTTGAACAGACCGGACGCTTCCAACACGCGGATCGCCGCTTCGACCGCGTCGAGGGCAGACGCCCCGGCATCCAACAACGCGAAGCCGGTTCGGAGGGCCTCGGCGAGGCAGGAGGCCTGGGCCTCATTCATCCCTCGGAGGCCGGCCCCGCCATGGACGAGGATGATCGGGCGGGAACGAGTCAATTGAGTAAGAGGTCTTTGGCTCGGCGGAAGGTCGGATCTTGCATGCGGTCCAGATCGGAGCGGACGAAGCCGAGGCCGGTCACGCAGAGCTCGAAGTTGTCGGAGAGCTTACGGAACAGCGGCGGATCACTCTCCGACTCGACGTCGCCGAACTGCGCGACGATCCCGTAGGATCGCTTGCCGGTCTTGACGTAGTCGACCAGGAAGTCGGGATGATAGATCATGCCGGTCGACTTGAGTCGCCGGAGGTATTCCGGGAACAGACCGGCCATGAACAGCGTGAAATCGCCGATGTGGCGATGCACTTCCCGCTCGCGGTCGAGCGATTGAGCATCGAGCAGCACTTCGGATTCGAACAGCAACTGGATCACGGTATCGATCGGCTTGCCGTGCTGATTGCGTACTTTGTAGAGTTGGTCGGTATGCGTGAAGTCGACGAGCAGGTTGGAGACGTACTCGGTCACGTTGAGGTCGGGCCAACCCAGTTTCTCGGTAAAACTTTTCTCGGTCAGGGCCCCGAAGAGCCGACGCAGTGGGTGATTATGAGGGACCGGACTCCCCATCTCCACCTCCTGTGTAGAGACCTGATTGCTTATTTATTTGTAGTATATCAGAGGGCTGTCTGACAAGACGGCTTGCCGCCTCCTCCGGTCCGTATCGGCGCCCTGCGTTGGGAATTCAAGCCCGTCGCCCGAGTCACCCGTCCCTCCGGCTGTCGAGGACAAAAGTCACGGGCCCGTCGTTGACCAGTTCGACCGCCATGTGCGCGCCGAACACGCCGGTCTCTACCGGCGCGCCTTGCGCGCGGAGGTCGTCGGCGACCTTTTCATAGAGCGCCCGAGCCAGCTCGGGAGGAGCCGCCCGCTCGAACCCCGGCCGTCGGCCCTTCGCCGTGTCTCCCAATAATGTAAATTGGGATACCAGCAGCACCGACCCGCCGCAGTCCGCCAACGACCGGTTCATCTTGCCCTCGTCATCGGAGAAGATCCGCAGACCCAGGATCTTGTCCGCGATATAGCGCGCGTCCGACTCGCCGTCCTCCCGCGCGACGCCGAGCAGCACCAGCAGACCCGGCCCGATCTTGCCGACGATTGTGCCGTCCACTTCGACGGAAGCCCGTGCAACGCGCTGGATCACCGCTCGCATCAGCTCACCGGGGCGGGAAACATCCCCATCCTCTTGCCTCGTGCCTCGCGCCTCTTGCCAGCCGGTGCTAAGAGCGCCAGCGTTCCCTCCAAAGCCAGCAGCCGCCGTTTCAGACGCCGTCCGCCGGTGAAGCCGCCGAGCGATCCGCCGGAGGTCACGACCCGATGACAGGGGATGACGAGTGGGACAGGGTTGGCGCCGAGCGCCAGGCCGACAGCTCGCGCGTATCGTGCGCCGCCGACCCGCGAGGCGACCCACTTGTATGACCGTGCGCGCCCGTATGGGATGCGCCGGATGGCCCGCCAGACCCGCCGTTGAAATGCGGACCTGCCGGAGAGGTCGACCGGAACAGCGATATCGCGACGTTGCCCGGCCAAAAAGGCCATGATCTGCGACTGCGCGGCGCGCAGAATCGGTCCACAGTTCAAGGTTCGAGGTTCGAGGTTGGTCCTGACTCTCGCATCGGATTGTGAACTTCGAACGTCGAACGTCGAACGCCGGCGCCCCGCCAGCGCCCGCTCGACCTCCCGTCGCGACGCCTTCGGCAAAATGATAGTCCGCACTCCTCGCGGCGACGCGGAAAGCCCGACCCAGCCCCAGGGGGTCCGAAAAACGCGTGAGGCGTGACGCGTGAGGCGTGACGCGACAAAAGAACGCGAAGCCGAAAAGTCTATCTCGCCTTCCGGAGTTGCTCTCGTTGTCCTACGTGTCACCGTCACCCTTCACTTGTCACGGTGTTCGAAGCCCCTCGCCCCTTGCCTAGCTTTCGCTGGACGATCCCCCATAGCACGTCCAATTCCTCGGAGCGCATCAGCGCGTGTGCCCCCAGATAGCCGGTCACGCTCAAGCCGATGCCGACCGTCAGCATCACCGTCTTGGCGACCCATTCGCCCTCGCGCGTCCATACCTGCGCCCCGGCGACCCAGACACAGGCGAGGACGAGCGGCACGACCGCGACCGCCGTGCGCAGAGACGACTTGCCGAGCGCCGTCCAATCCACGCCGCCGAGCCGCCGATTCAAGATCGCCACCAGGACGCCGCCGTTCAGCATCGCGGCCACGGCCGTCGCCAGCGCAAGACCGGCATGGCGCAACTGGCCCATGAATACGAGCGACAGGACCACATTGGCGACCACGGCCGCAGCCGCGGTGACCGCCGGCGTCTTCGTGTCCTGGAGCGAGTAGAACGCCGACACGATGATGCGCACGCCCGCGAAGGCCCACAACCCCACCGCGTAACAGAGCACCGCCGTCGCCGTTGCGGCCGTGTCGGCGGCGGTGAACGACCCATGCTCGAAGAAGAGGTGGACGATCGGTGCGCGCAGCAGGATCAAGCCCAGCATCGCCGGCAGGATAATGAACAGGATCATCCGCAAGCCGAATCCCAAGGTGACCCTGAGTTCATTCAGGGCTCCCCGCGCGGCCTGCGCCGAGAGCGTCGGCAGAATGGCGGTCGCGAGCGCGACGCCGAAGATGCCGAGAGGAAACTGGATCAAGCGCATGCCGTAGAATAAGTAGGTCGGCCCGCCCTCGAAAAACGATGCGAGGATCGTGCTGACGGTGATGTTGACCTGCGTGACGGAGAGGCCGAGCAACGAGGGCACCATCAGTCGGCCGATCCGCCGGACACCGGAATGACCCGGCTGAAAGCGGAAGCCGAACAGCATCCCACGGCGCTTGAGCCCCGGCAGTTGCATGGCGAACTGCGCCGCCCCTCCCGCCACGACGCCGATCGCCACGCCGATGATGGGCTCGGGCAGCGTCGGCGAGAGCCACAGCGCGCACGCGATGATGACCAGGTTGAAGAACACCGGCGAGAGTGCCGGCGCGGCAAAGGCCCGCACCGAATTCAGCACGCCCATCGCCAACGCCGCCAGGCTGATGAACAACAGGTACGGAAACATAATGCGGGTCAGCAACGCGGTCGTCGAGAGCTTGGCCGGATCGTCGTGGAACCCGGGGGCCATCAGCCAGACGATCCCGGGCGCCGAGGCGATCCCGAGCAGCGTGATCAGCGTGATGACCGTCAGCAGGGTAGTGAACACGGCGCTGGCGAGCTCCCAGGCATCCTGTTTGGCGCGCAGCGTCTGATATTCCGTGAAGACCGGAATGAACGCCGACGACATCGACCCTTCGGCGAACAGCTCGCGGAGCAGGTTGGGAATACGGTAGGCGACGAAGAACGCGTCGGCGGCCGGCGTGGCGCCGAACAGTCGCGCCAGCACCATGTCCCGGACGAAACCCAGGACGCGACTGGAGAACGTCGCGGCGCCGATCAGCCCCGCGGCCCGTATGACCGAATGGTTCTCGTCCTGGACGCTCGCGGCGGCGGCAACCGTGGTGGGTTCAGACATCAACGCGGATTGTAGCGGAACCTCCGCGGGCAGTCCACGCAGTTCACGATCCGCAAGCGGCGCGAGATCGGTGCGATCACAACTTCTTCTTGGGTGGCGCATCTGTAGACGGTACAATGGGTGACCGTCGGGCCTTTGTGCTGCCATCCGAGAGGAACTTCCCTCATGAGCATTCTCATCGTCGATGATTCGCTGGACGAACGGGAGTTGTTACGGACCCTGCTCGAAAAGGAGGGATACCGGGACGTCCTCGCCGCCGACTCCGCGGCGGCGGCCTTTCGCCTGCTCGAGCCCGATGAGCGAAGCCCCGAGAACGCGCCCGTCGACCTTGTGCTGATGGACCTCGTCATGCCGGAGGTGGACGGATTGGAAGCCTGCAGGTGGATCAGGCAGCGCGACCATTTGCGGGACGTCCCGATCATCGTCATCACCGTTAAAACCGAACCGGAAGACCTGCGGGCCGCCTTCCAGGCCGGCGCGATGGACTACATCCGTAAGCCGGTCAACCCCGTGGAACTGGCGGCTCGCGTGTCGTCGGCCTTGGCCCTGAAGGAAGAGCGGGCGTGTCGGAAGGCCCGTGAGCGGGAACTGCTCAGGAGCAACGAAGACCTGCAGCGAGCGTTGCGGCAGATGAAGATCCTCCACGGACTCATCCCCATCTGCGTCAAGTGCAAGCGCATTCGCAACGACCAGGGCGCCTGGCAACGATTGGAAGATTACATTCACGACCATTCGGGCGCCGAGTTCAGCCACGGAGTCTGCACGACTTGCATGAGCGAGTTGTACCCCGACATGGACAAAGGTTGAATCTCCGTTCCACGCACTCCTCACACAGGCGCCGGCGGAATGCTCAGGTCAGCCATTCGACGATCCTGGCTCCGATCCACACTGTACGGCGTGGTCGCCTGTGCCCCGCTGATCGCCGGATGCACGGGGTCCTCCGATCCCGCTCCGGACTGGGAACGGGAGCATGCGAAAGGGCTGGAAGCTCGACAGGCCGGCCGATATGCCGAGGCCGAATCCCGTTTGGCGGCCGCGCTGAAGGCGGCCGAACGGTTCAAGCCGGATGACCCGCGACTGCTGACCACCCTGACCGATCTCATCGATCTCTACGACACGCAGGGGAAACACAGCGAGGTGGAGCCGCTCCTCCGACGCGTGCTGACCGTCACCGAGCAGACCCGGGGACAGGACCATCCGCAGGCGGCCGCCGTCCTGCACAAGCTGGCGAAACTGAATCACCGTCTCGGCGAGTACGGCGAAGCGGAATCGTTTTACCGGCGGGCGCTGGCCATCGACGACAACGCGCTGGGACCGACCCACCCCGATACGCTCGTGATCGTCCATGAGTATGCCGCGCTCCTGCGTGAAACCAACCGCGCCGACGAAGCGGACACCTTCCTTGCGGCTCGCGCGAAGACCAATAAAGGCGCGGCTCCTCTGCCGATCTGTCCGGACTGAAACGGAGTTCGCGCAGGTTCCGTCGAGCGCGCCGATTGATGAATTGTCTTTCATGCGCTCGATCTCCTGCTGCGTCCGGACGGCCGCGCCAGCGCCCGCACTTCTTCGGCGGCCCGCCAGCCGCTTTCGACGGCGCCGCTCATGTAACCCTGCCAGCGCAGGCTGGTGTGCTCGCCGGCGAACACGATCCGGCCATGGGGTTTCGCCAGCCACGCCCGTAATTCCGGGTCGTATCCGGGATCGAAGTAGGCATACCCTCCCTGCGCCCATGGATCCTCCTCCCAGCAGACCAGTCGGGATGTCAGCAACGCCGTCTTGTTCGCGCCGAGCCAGGCCAAGGCCTCCGCGAGACCCTCCGTCCCCTGCTCGTCGACGAGCTTGAGGGTCTCCGGGCTGGCCGATCCGCCCGCCAGCAGCGTCAGAATGCCTGCGCGGCCGCGTTGCTCTTCGTTGCCGTCCCAGACCGCGCCGATCGGCAGATCCGTCCCAAACGCCCGCGGCCGCCCGGGTCGGCGCCAAAACGGGCGCTCGAACTGGAGCAGCGTTTTCGTCGCCCGCCCGTACGGCAGATCCTCCAAGGCCTTGCGCTGAAGCGGTGGCAGCGGCGGCCTGAAGGCGATGCGCCGCACCGTCGTGGCGGGCAGGGCAAGGATCAGATAGTCGGCGGTGAGCTGTCTCTGCCCGCCGTCGGCGGCGCGAGCGATGACCCGCACCCGATTCCTGATCTGCGTGGCCGCCAGCAGTGCCGTCCGCAGGCAGACCTGCTCGCCGAACCGCGCCGCGAGGCGCGCCGCCAACTGATCGTTGCCGCCCTTGATGCGGTAGAATCGCCCGCCGCCCGGCATGTCGGACGCGAGCTGATCCACCAGCGCGAGTACCGAGAGTTCCTCCGGATCGGCGAGGAAAAGCCCCCGCAGGCTCCGGATGAGCGCGCGCGTCTCCCGATCGGCCCGGATGCGATCGAGCCAGTCCGCTACGGACAGCCGGGCGAGCATCCGCGCAATCGGACCGTCCCACCGTTGCTCGGTCAGACGATAGGCCCGGACCAACGGGGCGCAGGGCGTGGCGATTTTGGCCCAGAGATCAGGAAGAGAGGCGACCACTGTCGGACGACGGCGTCCGGGACCTCCCTGAACGAAGCCGAACCCTCCCCGGAGGATCGGCGTCAACGAGAGCCCGGCCTGCGCCGCAAGCTCCCGGATGGCTTCCTGATCGGCTTCGATCAAATCTCCGCCGGCTTCGGCATGCTGTCCTTCGAGAAAGCCGTTGCGCAGCGTCCATACGCGGCCGCCGACGCGGTCCCGCGCTTCCAGGACCGTGACCCGCGCGCCATCGCGACGCAAGGCGACGGCGGCCGCCAGGCCCGCAAGCCCCGCTCCCGCAACGATGACGGACCGGCCGCGCAGTCGTTCTTCGTCTGACATAGGCGGTTCTCCGAATGCGCGTGGCTCAGGACTCTCGAATCAGCTCGTTGGATAATTCGTCGGGATTGTCGCCGGGGCCGGCCGGACAAAACCGGGCCAGCACGTCTCCGCAGCCGGCGATCGCGTCACAGAGTGCGTCCGTCGGGCGGCCTGCGCGGATGCCGTCGATGAGGTCCGCCACGATCCGGTCCCAGGTGCCGGGCGGCACCCGTTCGTTGATCCCCTTGTCCGCCAGCACATGCACGCGATGTTCGAGCAACGACACCAAAATCAGAATGCCGGTGCGGTCCCTGGTCTTGTGGAGCCCGTGCTGATAAAAGGCCTGTTCGGCGCGAAGGCGGACTTTCATCGCCATCCGTTCAGCCGGCGTGAAGAGCCGGACGACAACGGGGAAGGTTCCCGCCCATTGGCCCAGCGCGTACGCGCCCACGACCGCGAGCAACAGCCAGCCGGCATTGGCCGCGTGCCATCCCCAGGGCGCCCATTCGCTGTCGATCGTCATGAGCGCAGTCAGGACCAGCAACCCGGCGGCCAACCCGACCCGATAGCCGACGTCGCGATAGCGCGCCGAAGCGGGCACGATCATCGGCACGATCTCACCGCGCGTCTTGCGTTCCGCCGCCCGCACGGCGTTCCGAATCTTGTCCAGGTCTTCGTCCGAGAAGCGAATCATCTTACCAGTCTCCCGACGCGCCTCCGCCGCCGAAATCGCCGCCTCCTCCGCTGAAACCGATATCGCCGGCGGGCCCGATCGCATCGCCGCCGAAGGCGACCGGAGAGCCCCACTCGAAGTCGAACCCGCTGCGCGCCCGGCGTCGCCGGCTGGGCGGAAGCGTGACGAGCCAGAGAATCAACCCAAACGTCGCCAGCGCGGCGAGCACGCCGAGCCAGAGACTCGCCGACTGCGCGATGGAGAACGAGAACACACTCCCCAGCAGTCCCCTCGCACTGTGACGTCGGGCGCTGAGCAGCAGCCCGATGAGGGTTCCCACCAGCACGGCGAGCAGCAGCGTGAGGATCGCCGAGAAGCCGGCCGGGTCCTGCGGAGCAGGCGGGCGAGCCGGAGCGGTGTACGTGCCTTCGATCGTGCCCACAATCGCCCGGAGCCCCGCCGCGATCCCGCCTGAAAAATCGCCGGCCCTGAACCGCGGCACGATTTCTTCCCGGATGATGCGCGACGCGCGTGCGTCGGTGAGCGTGCCTTCCAACCCATAACCGACTTCGATCCGGACTTTGCGCTCGCGCGTGACCACCAGCAATAGCACGCCGTTGTCCGTCCCCTTTTGACCGAGCTTCCAGGTCGTCGCCACCCGGTGGGAAAAGTCTTCGAGCGGCTCGCCTTCGAGCGACGGGATCGTGAGCAACGCGACTTGGTTGCCGGTCTTGGCCTCATGGGCCTCCAATTCGGCCGACAGCGCGGCGGCGACATCCGGCGGCAGGAGGTGAGCCAGGTCGACGATGCGGCCGGTGAGCGGCGGGATGTCGAGGCCGAAGGAAGGTGAAACAACGAGGCAGGTTAAGGCGAAGGGCAGGCAAAAGGCGGAGGTTCCGATGATCCCTCCGGGGCCCGTCCTCTGCCTGACCCTCGGCCTCAACCTGAACCTAAAATTTGACCTCGGGGGGCTTCGCGACGGCCTTTTCGTCCGCCACGCTGAAGTTGGGCTTGACGTCGAGGTGCAGGAGGTACTTGGCGGTCAGATTGGTCGGGAAAAAGCGCACCGCCTTATTGTACTCGGCCACCTTGTCGATGTACCGCTTGCGCGCGACGGCGATGCGGTTCTCGGTGCCCTCGAGTTGGCTTTGGAGATCGCGAAAGTTCTCGTTGGCCTTCAGGTCCGGATACTTCTCCACCACGACCATCAGGCGCGCCAGGGCGGAGGAGAGCTCCTGCTGCGCGGTCTGGAATTTCTCGAACGCCGCCGGGTCCCTGAGCGCCTCCGGGGTGAGCTTGAGGCCGGCGACCTGCGCCCGCGCCCGCGTGACGCTCTCCAGGGTCTCGCGTTCATGGGCCACGTAGCCTTTCACCGTTTCGACCAGGTTCGGGATCAGGTCGGCTCGGCGTTGATATTGATTCAGCACCTCGCTCCAGGCGGCGTTGGTCTCCTCATCGAGCCCTTGCAACTCGTTGTACCCGCAGCCCGGCAGCATCAGCAGGCCGCCCGCCAGCAAGAGCATCGGCGTCCATCGACGACGCCCGGTCATAAGCCACGCCTCCTCTCAATCCTACCCTGCATTCGCACGCAAGATAGGCACGATCGCCCGTCGATCAAGCCCTTCATCGATCCACGGCCGGCCCCGTCACGATGTTGCGTGAGCGCTCTTCCCGCGCGGGAGACCCTGCGCCGTCTTCTCCCTCTTCACCCGTGCGGCCGCGCGGCCTGCCCCGCGCTCCTCGCCTGGACGAAGGCTTGCAGCCGCCTGTCTTCCTGAGCCTTACGAAGAAACTTGAAGGCGATCCCCCGCGGGCTGACCGATCGGACCATCGCGGCGAGTTCGAGGGGCGGTTCTTGCTCATCGATCGCGATTTGCAGATAGAAAATGTCGTCCACATGGACTTGCGTGTCGCTCTTGACGATACAGCCGCCCATGGAGATGTCCATGACGGTGCCTTCGCCGCGCACCCGCCCTCCCGAAAACGAGAGAAAGAGGCGGACCGGAATGCGCAGATGCTCCCGGCGGTCGATCAGCTGCTTGGGGTACTGACGCCCGAAGCGGGACGCCAAAAACCGATGACTGCAGAACTGGCAGCGGAACGGGGAGACCAAGAGCAGGCCGGCCAGGTATTCCCGCGCCGACCGACAGCGTGACCGGAGCACGCCGTCCTTTCCACACCGGGGACAGCTTAGCGGTAAGGCCATGGCTCAGGGATCCCGTCGGTCATTCGTCCCGGCCGCTCGGCCGTCGCAGGGGGAGAACACTCCGTTGCCGTTCGTCTTCCACCTGTCGCTGGTAGGCTTCGCAAAGCTGGCCGTGTTCTCCCGCCGCCAAGGTTTCGCCGATTTCTCCGCATCGGTCGCAGATCATCGCCCGACAAGGTCCCGTTTGGAGGTTGCCGGTAAGGCGCTTCACCGATAAAGGATCGGCGGGACTCTGTCAAGCGAAAGCGCGGTACCGCGGCCGGGGCGAAGACCCTCCGGGGGGCGGAGGCGGCGGGATCGGTTCCCAGCTCCCGCGCGCCTGCGGCTGTGCCCGCGGGGGCAGGTGACGGCGCATCGCGTCAAGAATCTGACGCGCGCGACTCTCGTCGCCGACGAGCCCCACACGGATCGTGACTTTGGATTTCTCTTCGGGGAGTGCCTCGATGTCCACCCACACCTGTTTGCCGTCCGTGAACTCCCCCTCCACATGGGCAGTAAGCTTGTCGGCTTGGTTCTCCAGAATCACCAGATCGAGGTCGCGAAAGGCCGCGACGACCGCCTCATGCGTTCGGTGGACCGGAACGTCGAGTTCCTCGGTCAGCTTTCCCATGACGTAGGCCGTTCCCGCCGCGCCGCCGGCCGCTCCGACCGCCAAGGCGACGCAGCCGCTGCCGCTCGCCAGGATCAGCGGCAGCAACAACACGATCCGTCCCCGTTCCCGCATGTCAATACCAGATCTCCATACGCAGGCTCCTGCGATCGCGCGGCGGCCGGTCGGGAATCCGTCGCGCCTTCCCGGCGGCGATGCGCCGCGCGGTCCAGGAGAGAGCGAGCGCATCCATCAGATCGTCCGCCGAGAGATAGCGCCGAGGGAAAGTGTCCAGCGCCTCCGCCAGCCATCCGGCGATGTCCCGGTAGAGCGCTCCGCCCCGTTCGAGCGCACGCAGCCGCTCCTGTCGTCCGGCCGGCGTCTTTTTGTTCCAACGCATCGGCCGACCGGCGAGGGCGCTGAACGCCAGTTCGGGATGGGCTTCGCGCACGAGTTGCTGGAGCGCCGGCGTCATCAGGTCATCGACCTCTCGAATTTTCGCCAGAATGCCGAACGCTTGACGGGACAATCCGAAGCCGCGCGCCTCTTCATATCTTCGGGCTCGCAGGACGCTGCGGCAGGGCGGACTGAACACGCTGCTCGACCGACCGGTGAGGATCGCGCGCGCCAGTCGATCGCACAGGCGACCGCCGGCGCGCGGTCCATCGAGCAGGCCGATCGGGATGTCGACCGCGATGACGGCCGGGCTGGGCCGGAGCAACAGCACCTCCCAAAAGTCTCGGCACAATCTGATGAGCGGCCGTCGCGCGACTGCGGTTCCTGCCGGAACGAGCGCGACCGCCCATCCGCCGCGACATCCGTCGACTCCCGCCACCCACGCCGTCGGAACCCGCGGTTGCACACGCCGCGCCGTGAGGGTAAAAGAGTTATGTTCGCCGTCTGGAACCGCCATGAACCGCCGCGTGAAACGCTTCGGCTGGCTTGCGGGAATGGCGATCCTAGTCAACGCCTGCGACCCCGACGTGCAGACCGTCAGGATCGCCGCGCAGGATTTTCGCTTCGACCCGGTGGAAGTGCGGGCGATCGCGGGCAGACCGCTTCGCCTGACGATCGTGAACGAAGGCCGCGAGCCGCACGAGTTTGCCGGTCCCCTGTTAGTCGATCCGCGGGTTCGCCTGATTGCGGACCCGTCATCGGACGCCGTTCTTCGTCAGGACGGAATCAGGATCCTACCCGGCCGGTCCCTTCAACTCACGCTCTGGATGCCTCCAGGCACCTATCTGTTTCATTGCCAGGTCCGCGGGCACAAGGGCATGACCGGGACCCTGCTCGTCGACGAGCCTCCATCCTCTTGAAAGCTCAGGATCCTTTTTGCCATCACCCGATGCCCGCCTCATCGACATTCAGATTAGACACTTTTAACCTGTCCTTAACATCGCTCTAATCTTGCGGTGTTAGCCTTCCAGCCGTGAGGACAGGCCCCGAGGGGACCTGGGCACGACCCAAGGAGGTGGCTGCCATGACCTGTGAACGCTGTAAGGGGCTGATGGTGGAGGAATGGCGTCCGGACTTCTCACCCGAAACATATATCTGGCGGTGTATCAACTGCGGCGCGATCACCGATCCGCTGATCGCGCACAACCGATTGTTGAGCCAGCGCACGGTCAAGCAGCCGGCCTTGAACGCGGCTTGACTTTATGGCGGCGGGCCGCAGACGGAATCCGGAGACTGGAACGACCGGCCCGCCGAATACGTCCTCCCTGCGTGGACATCGCGCTTCCGGAAAGACCGACCTCCTCCGCTGAGATGACGGTATGATCCGAGGAGTCCTTCGCTCCCCTGAGCCCGATGTCCACTTTTTTTTCTTCTTCTCTTTGAAAATAGGCGCGAGGCTCGCGGCCCGAGGCTAGAGGCCGGAGTCTTCTCCCCCCCTTGCCCCAAGCCCCTTGTCTCTTGCCCGCTCATGTTGTTCATCATGCGTGGGTGAGCCCAAGGCTCATGAAGACTGCTTGCGCAGCGCGCTAGACGGAAAACTCCGCCCACAGAAACGTGTGATCCGAAGGGTCTTTCGCTCGTCGCGGCTCGCTGTCCACATCCGCCTTCGCGCACTTCGCGGCGAGCGGCGCCGTGGCAAGGATATGATCGATCCGCCAGCCCTTGTTCGCATCCAGCGAACTCGGCGCCCGATAATCCCAGAACGTGTACTGCCGGCGGTCCGGATAGAGCTTGACGAACACGTCCTGCCATCCCCACTTCACCGCTCTCTCGTACGCCTTCCGCGCGTCCTCGTGATAGCACACATGCGTGAGGTGTTTTTCAGGGCTGTGCACGTCGATCGGCCTCGGCGCGACGTTCATGTCCCCGCACCAGACGGCCGGCTTCTCCGGCGAAAGGGACTTGGCGAAGTAGCGGCGGAGCCGCTCGAACCATTTCAACTTATAGGCATACTTCGGCGAGTCGATCTCGTACCCCTGCGGCACGTAGGTGTTGACGATCGGAATGCCCCGGATGACGACTCGCATGAGCCGGGAGTCATCCGGGTCGCCTCCGTCGTCGAACCCGTAAAAGACCGCGTCCGGCTTCGCGCGGCTCAGGACCGCCACGCCGTTGTACCCCTTGATCCCGCGAAAGCTCACCTCATAGCCGGTTTCCGCCAGCGCCAGCAGCGGGAACTCCGTATCCTGCACCTTGGTCTCCTGTAGGCAGAGCACGTCGGGCTTGTGCCGGTCCAGCCAGTCCAGGACGATCGGCAGCCGTTTGCGGATCGAGTTGACGTTGAACGTGGCGATCTTCATGGAACGGGCTGCGCCAAAGACAGGACCGATCGGATAGAACGCAGGAAGGCGGCCGCGGCGAGTCTCCATCTCATCATGAGTCCCCCGCGTGAAACGGTCGCGACGGAACAGGCGTTGCGCAGACCCCGCTGCCCGAGGCGTTCGATTCTAGCAAAGGAGGAACCGGCCAACAAGGGCAAGGGATCGCAGGGCGGGGCGTCTCGTTCATTCCGCCGCTCGGACATGCAAGCTTTCACACCCCTCGCCTCGACTCAGCGGCTGAATTGGGGAGCACACCGACGGATGTCGCCGCTCTTCAAGGCCCTCCGATCACTTATTCACAGAGGAGGTTTCCCATGCGTCACGTTCGTTCTTTGCAGATGGCGTTCCTCGCGGGGATCTTCGCAGTCGGGCTGCTCGGTGCAACCCGCGCCTTCGCCGCCGACGCCCATACGACTTCGAAGTTCGAAGGCGTCAAAGCCAACAGCGGGACCGCCGCTCATGCGCGGCAGGGTCACAACGACACGTTGACCTGGTCCGACGACTTCAAGATTCCGGACACCCCTGCGCCGCACTGGCAGGTCGTGGATTCGAAGGGCAACGTCTTCCTGCTGCAGCGGCTGAAGATCAAAGGGGACAGGGAAACCCGCACCATCGTCCTGCCGCCGTACGTCCATGACGTCGCCAAGGTGCAGATCTGGTGCGCGTGGGCGGAAGTGTTGCTCGGCGAAGCCTCGTTCGCCAAGCCGATCATGACCGCCTCGGGCGAAAGGATGCACGCAAGCAGCATGGCGATGAGCCGTTAAGGGCCGGCGATCAGCGGTCAGCAGTCAGCTCTCAGCTTCATCTGAAGTCTGGGGCTGACGGCTGATCGCTGGGGAAAGGAGAGCCTCCATGAAACGGACGCTGCTCCTCGTAGTGGGAATAGTTCTCATCGGAACGGCAGCACTTGTCCGCGCCGAGTCCGTGGCCGACAAACGCGGGCTCACGCTGGCGGGCGCGAAGACAGTCATCGCGGCGACGGTCGCCGAGGCCAAGCGCGTCAACGCGCCGGGCGGCTCCATCGCCGTCGTCGATGAAGGCGGCAATTTGCTCGCGCTTGAACGGTTGGACCAGACCTTCACCGCCAGCGCGAACATCGCGATCGGCAAGGCGCGCACGGCGGCGCTGTTTAAGAAACCGACGAAGATGTTTGAGGATGCCATCAAGAGCGGACGCACCTCGATGGTGACGTTGGCCGGCGACCTCCAGAACTTCACGCCCCTGCAAGGCGGAGTCCCGCTCGAATGGGAAGGGAACGTCGTGGGCGCCGTTGGTGTGAGCGGCGCTGCGAGCGCCCAGCAGGACGAGGAGCTCGCGATCATAGGCGCCAAGTCGCTGGAATCAACGGACATGGCCGGCCTGGCGAACGGAGAGGCTCGGCTGCCCGTGACCTATATCGGGAGCCCGAAGGTCGCCGCCGCGTTAGCGAAGGGCGCGGTGCTGGTGGGCGACGACGAACAGATGATGCACGCCGCACGCAAGTCCATGGTGCACGCAAGCCACCGAAATAAGCCCAGCCTCGTGGAGATCCATGAGTTGGACTCGGACATCGTGTACGTGCTCAAGGGTTCGGCGACCCTGATCACGGGCGGGACACCGGTCGGCGTCAAAACCATCGCGCCGCATGAATTGCGCGCGCCAACCGTCGAAGGCGGGGAGACGCGCAGGCTGGCGCCCGGCGACGTCGTCATTATCCCTAACGGCGTGCCGCATTGGTTCCAAGAAGTGGATGCACCGTTCGACTATTACGTGGTCAAAGTCCGGTGAAGCGTGAAACGTGAAGCGTATCTCGTAAGCTGCCTGTTGCATCGCGAATGGCAACTCCTCCAAGACGAACGACGCCTCACGAACGACGAGATACGAGGGCAACAACGATGATGAACGGGGTCACGATATTTGTGGGAGTCGCTGCGTTCCTCATGACAACGGCAAGCCCGGCGGTGGCTCAAGTCACCGCCGATGCCCCGGCCGTCCGGCCCGACGCGATTGTCGATCTGATGACCAACGAGGGCGTCGCGCTGATCAAAGGTCAGTGGCGGTACAGCGACTCCAGGATCGTCCAGGTCGCGCATCACCGACCCGGCCCCGACCTCGGACCGTCCGGCCCCCCGAACATGACCTACGACTACGAGCCCCACGCCGGCGCCGCGGACTTCGACGACTCGACGTGGGAAGCGCTGCGGCCGCCCCAGTTGGAGGAGCGGCGCTCAACCGGCCGGCTCTGCTTCAACTGGTATCGAATCGCCGTCACGGTTCCGGCCCGGATCGGTTCATTCGACCCGACCGGCTCCGCGATCGTGTTCGAGATCGCGGTAGACGACTACGCGGAGGTAGGGGTGGACGGCAAACTGCCGCTCGTCCTCGGCCAGCCCGGCGGTCAGCTTAATAAAGGCTTCACCGCCTCCAATCGCGTCGTGCTGACGCGCCATGCGAGACCGGGCCAGCGCATTCAGTTGGCGGTGTTCGGGATCAACGGGCCGCGCTCGAATCCGCCCGGGAACTTTATCTGGGTCCGGTCAGCCACGCTCGAGTTCCACAAGAGGCACTCGATCGGTGCAGCGCAGGTCGTCAGGACCGAGATTCTCAAAGCCGACTCGGGCTTGGACGAGATCGTCCCCTCGAATGCCCAACTCGAAAAGCCGGCCGGCGGGTTTCGGTTCACCGAGGGACCGGTCTGGGTGCCGAGGAAGGATTCCATGGCCGGTTATCTGCTTTTCAGCGATCCGAACAACAATACGATCTACCGATGGTCGCCGGACGGCCAGGTGTCCGTCTTTCGCACGAAGAGCGGCTACAGCGGATTCAACGTCGGCGAATATCACCAGCCCGGCTCGAACGGGCTCACGCTCGACAAGCAAGGCCGTCTCACCATCAATCAGCATGGCAATCGCCGGGTCATCCGCGTCGGACCGCGCGGCAACGTCACCGTGTTGGCGGATCGCTACGATGGAAAGCGGCTGAATAGCCCGAACGATCTGGTCTATCGCGCCGACGGCGCGCTGTTTTTCACGATCCGCCCTTCGGGCTGCCCAAGGTGTTCGACGATCCGCGCAAGGAACTGCCCTTCAGCGGCGTCTATTGCGTGAAGGACGGGCAGGTGAAGCTGGTCAGTACCGACCTCGATGCGCCGAACGGGTTCGCGCTCTCGCCCGATGAGAAGACGCTCTCCGTCACGGATGTCGATCCGAAACGCGCGGCCTGGCTGGCCTACGATGTCAAGGCTGATGGCACGGTGACGAACGGCCGCGTGTCCTTTGACGCGACGCGCTGGCGGAAGGACCCGTTTTTCGGCCCGGACGGGCTCAAGATCGACCAGGCCGGCAATCTCTTCGGCGCGCGGCCCGGCGGGGTCAGCGTGTTTGCGCCGGACGGCACGCACCTCGGCAGCATCGAGACGGGGACGTCCGTTTCGAACCTGGCCTGGGGCGACGACGGTTCGACCCTCTACCTCACCGGCGGGAGCGCGCTGTATCGGATTCGGCTCTTGACCATAGGAACGGGCTTCTGACCTTCGTCAGGTCGTGGCCATCGCCGAGAGGTACCGGCGCAGGATCGCCTGTTCGATGCGCGACCGGCCGCGGGCCGGCGCCGGGAACCGCAGGTGCAGGTCGATGCGGCCCGGTTCGGAGATCTGCACGATCACGCGCGGGTCCAACGACGGCGCTTCCAGCAGGTTTTTTTCCTCCAACGATTGCATGTGGCGCTTCGCGTCGTCCAGGTACGGCGCGCACTCGGCCTTTGCGACCTCCAGCAGAACCTGTTCCGCTTTCTGCCAATCCTCCCCGCTTCCCAACGGCACCGTCGTGACGTGCAGGACATACTCCTCGGTATAGGTCTCGTTGACCAGCGGATGGGTAAACAGAAAACTGTTGGGGAAGACCACGGCCCGGCCGGTGGAGAGATGCGACGCCTGGCCGGGCCCAATCTCCAGCAGAGTCGTCGCAAAGAGGTCCTGATCGAGCACGATGCCGCGATACCCGGCGATCTGAATTCGATGGCCCACCGAATAGGCGTTCGCTCCGGCTCGCAAGGCCGCGCCGCTGACGCAGAGGATCAGCTCCTTGGTCGCCAAGACCAGCGCCACCGCAATGGCGACCAGGGACACCGCAAAGGCCTGCAGCTCATGAGCCCAGATGAAAAACAACCCCAGGACGAAGACGAAGGCGACCGTGTTGCGAACCGTGACGATCCATCGCAGCTTGGAGTCCGTCGAGATGCGCGGGTTTTTGGTGATCGATCGAACCAGGACGGTCCGCAGAGCCAGGAGCACGAGCAGCAGAAGCAGAGACTTGACGACGTCCGCCACAAAGGCGCTGTCCAGGTTAGGAAACCACTGCTGGATGAGGCCAACGGTCATCCCGACCCGTTCATCGACCGGCACGGCGAGTCCCGTCCGGCGCAGCGAATGCCTTCGCCTACTGCGACGCCGCGTTATCGTGGTTTCTCGGCACGCAGTCTTCCCGCTTCCAACTCTTCAGAACCTTCGATTCGTCGAACGTCAGCACGTAGCGGTAGCAGTAGAGCGTCTCGCGCGCGCCCTCGCCGCCGCCCTTACCGATGAGCGCGGCGGCTTGCTGGGTGACATTCAGCGCGCCCTTGGTCATGTTGTCGAGGCTCCAGGGATGCAGCTCCTTCTCGCTCATCGGAAACCGATAGGTCCACACGCTCTCGCCGCCGAGCACGGGCGTCTTGGCGGTATGGGGCGGGCCGAGTCTTTCTGCGATCTCTTCCTGGGTGAGCCGGTTGATCCCCCGCTTCAAATAGGTATCCCGCCAGGGGCCTCCGCAGGCGGGCAGGATCAGACACAGAGCGACGGCGATGATCGAGAGGAGCGCCTGTTTTCCGGCACGTTCCACTGGTCCGCTGCGTTCCCGGCACGTCATGGCGTGTTCGAATCCTGTTTCTCTCTCATCCGCCGAAGCGTGCAGTACAGCGCATAGCCCTGTGCCACCATGCCGGTCGCGAGCAACCCCAGCGCGGTCCTGAGCCAGATGGAATCCGGATGATCCAATCCGTGCATGCCGGTGACGAACCCCAACGCGATCGCGATGATTCCGACTGATCGGGCGATCACTGCGCGCTGCCGGGAATGTTTCTTTGGTTCTTCATCCATGGCGTGACCGCGCCGGTACGCTACACTGGGTGCACCCCCGACTTCAACCCTGCGGCTTGGCCGCGGACGCCCGGCCCTGCTTGTTCCGGATCGTCGCCGCCCGCTCTTCCAGTTTCACCGCGTCTTTGTCTCGCCGCGCCTTCCGCAGCAGGGCGGCATAGTCCTCCAGACTTTTAGCGACGTCGGGATGGTCCGCTCCCAACGCTTTTTCCCTGATCGCCAGCGCCCGCTGATAAAGGGGCTCGGCCCTGGCATAATGTCCCTGCGCCACATGCACCATTGCCAGATTGCTCAAGCTCAACGCGACATCGGGATGATCTCGGCCCAGGACTTTCTCCTTAATCGCCAGGGCCCGCGTAAGCAGCGGCTCCGCCTGGGCGTATTGGCCGTGCATCCGGTGCAGCACTCCCAGGTTGTTGAGCGTCGCCGCCACGTCGGGATGCTCCTCCCCATGCACGTCCTGGTAAATCTCGAGCGCCCGGAGGTACACCGGCTCCGCTTCCACATATTTGCCTTGTGACGCATAGGCCTGCGCCAACTGACTCAGCGTGACGGCGACGCGGCGATCCTTGCGCCCGAACGCCTCGGCCTTCGCGACGGCGGCGGCATAAATGCGCTCGGCCTCGGCGTAATCGCCGTGCTGGATCGCCCGGTGACCGGCCTGCATGGCGGACTCCCAGGTTTCCTGGGCGCAGGCGGACAGGGTCGCCGCCAGCAGCCAGAGCACGTGCAGTACCAACGCCGTGCTCGGTCGCCCGCGCATGACGCGGAGGCTCCCGGGATCGCCGGCCGACCCGTTGTCGATCACGATGAGGCCACGACGCTTGTGCATCCTCAGCCCCGTCCGTATCGGGTGCGATCGCCTCACACCTGACGAGCATGGTACACCATGATCAAACCCGGTCGCTATCGCCACGACAAAGGCCAGGAGTGTCAGGTCCTGTGGATGGACGGTCGATTCCGCGGTTTCAGTTGCTCGCCGAGTCCGAGGTCACAGATAACTCCAGCGGGAGAAGGTCGCGGCCTGCCCCCGGCTCACGCCCGCCGGATCGACGACGTTCCAGACGATGGCGTTCTCGACCCGGAACCGGCGGCCGCTGCGGGAGATGCGCACGCCCCGATAGTCGTCGATGAAGCCCCATGCCGCCGCCTGGGCGAGCATGCGCTCCCGCTCGGCCCGATCGACCGGCTCTGCCGTGAGGCGCGACGGGGTCTTCGTCAACTGCTCCCACGTACATTCCCAGAGGTCCAAGGCCGCTTGGTTCCCGTAATTGAGGATCGGGTCGTCCTCCGTCCCGTGTGAGACGACCACGAAGGGTGCCGCGAACAGGGCCCGCGCCTGGTCCTCAGCCGTCCCCGCCCGTCCGAGTAATTCGCGGCCGGTCCAGTGGTGAAAACTGTCCAGCAGCAATTGGCACCAGTTCACAAGCGGAGGGGAAGCCCAGACCGGATCGGTCGCCATGACCACAGCCTCGACACGTATGGAAAACGACAACGGGCGCGTGAGCCGCAACGCTCGCGCGCCCGTTGTTCGTAGCACGTGTCCGGCGTCGGATTCAACGAGCTGTCACGTTCCGCTCTTCCGGAGCTGCCGCACAAACAGCGGCTGGCCGTTTTTTCCCATCAGGGTCATGACGAGATCGCCGCGTTTCATGAAGACCTGGTGTTGTTCGTCCTTGCGATCCCTGATGATCGCGACACAGTGCCAGGTCTCCGCCGCGGTCGCCGCCCCCTTGGCCCGCACCGTGACCATGCCGTCGCGCTCGAGTCCGTACGTCACGACGGCCGGGATCGCCTGAAACAGGTTGCCCGGATTTTCCTGGAACGGCTTGGGGGAATGGGCCGATTTCATGCTCCCGTCCGCGGTGAACTGAAAGACTTGATAGGGCAACAGATACGGCGCATTCGGGTCCTTGAACTCGTATGGGGTGGTGTATTTCACCAGGCGCCAGGTTCCGACGAGATCGCGGGCTTTGCAGAAACGTGAAAACGGTTTATCGGCGGCGGCCGGTCTGTCACCGGCGTCGCCGATCACGGGAACCAGCACGGCGTAGACGATCAGGACGGGCATGATCGCGCGTCGCATTTTCATGGGCATTCCTCCTTCCGGCCGAGACGGCGGTCGCGCTCGGGCGCTGTTCCCATCAATGGTAGCAAACGAGTCTAAGCGTTCGGAAAATCAGGGCAAGCCGAAAGTCGATTGAAAGAGATCGGTGGGAAGGCAACGCGCTCGGGCCGACAGGGGGGCTGCGCCGGCTCTGACCGCCGTGATTCGTGCACGATGCGGTCGTCCCACAGGCGGCAGGTGCAAAAGACGACTTGACGCCGATCGGCCCGCATGCGCACCATTTAGAGCCGCGGTCGGGACAGACGAGCGCCCGGGTATAGCGCTTGATGGTCCAGCGCGGAATCACGATCCGGTCCGCTGAAACCTTGTGTGCCATACATGTGCTTGCGTCGGCCGTGCGCCCGCAAAACTTGAGCCATGAAGGCCCGCCGCTGGTGGCTGTTTGCTATTTGCCGCTCGCTGTTGTTAGGAGGCAGGAGAAGCGATGCTGACCATTCGGCCGGCTTGCGAACAGGATTTCGACTCCATCTTGGAGATCCAGCGGGAAGCCTTCGGCGAATACGCCGGGCTCTATTCCACGAGCGCCTGGACGACCGAGACGATGGACGACTTAAAACGGGATGCGCAGGAGAAGAAAATCCTGGCCGCGGAATGGGACGGGGTCGTGGTCGGTTCGGTGCGCTTCTGGGTGGTCGGAGGTGTCTGCGTGATCCGGCTCCTGTCGGTGAAACCTTCCCACCAGGGACGCGGCATCGGCAAGGCGCTGATGCAAGAGATCGAGCGGGTGGTGACCGGCGCCCACAAACTCTATGTCTGCACGATGCTTCATACCTCGCGCAACGTGCACCTGTTCTTGAAGCTCGGGTACCAGCCCGAGACGCTGCTGCCGAACCATTATAACCGGATGGACATGATCTGCTTCGCCAAGTACCCGCCAGCCTCGTAGCGGCCCGGCCCGGCCGCTTCCAGACCACGAGGCGAAGCTGCTATACTGCTGTTCTGATTTAGTGATCGATCCGCCTCTCGAGGTTCCCGCATGCCCGGAAAGACCCTGTTTGAAAAGATTTGGGACGCGCACGTCGTCCGGGAGGAGCCGGACGGCACGACCGTGCTGTATATCGACCGGCACCTGGTTCACGAGGTCACGTCGCCGCAGGCGTTTGAAGGCCTCAAACTGGCGGGCCGCCGTCCCCGGCGACCCGGCGCGACGCTGGCGGTGCCCGATCACAATGTGCCGACCACCGACCGCCGTTTCGGGATCGCCGACCCGGTCAGCGCGAAACAGATTCAAACGCTGGAAGACAATTGTAAAGAGTTCGGCATCACGCTGTTCGGCATGAACGACATGCGCCAGGGCATCGTGCACGTGATCGGGCCCGAGCAGGGCTTCACGCTGCCCGGCATGACGATCGTCTGCGGAGACTCTCACACCTCGACGCACGGCGCGTTCGGCGCGCTGGCCTTCGGGATCGGGACCAGCGAGGTGGAGCATGTGCTGGCGACCCAGTGCCTGATCCAGAAACGGCCGAAGACGATGGAGATTCGCGTGGAGGGACGGCTCTCGGAGCGTTGTTCGGCGAAAGACGTGATCCTCGCGATCATCGGCAAGATCGGGACAGCGGGCGGCACCGGCTACGTGGTGGAGTACACGGGCTCGACGATCCGTGATCTAAGCATGGAAGGCCGGATGACGCTCTGCAACATGTCGATCGAAGGCGGAGCGCGCGCCGGCATGGTCGCGCCGGACGACAAGACCGCCGCCTATCTTGACGGTCGACCGATGGCGCCGAAGGGCCGGATGTTCGAGCAGGCGGTTCAAGCCTGGCATCGGCTCGCGACCGACCCCGACGCCGTGTACGATCGGACGGTCGTCTTGCGGGCCGAGGACATCGCGCCGCAAGTGACCTGGGGGACCAGTCCCGGCATGGTGGTCGGCGTGGACGGCCGGGTGCCGGACCCGAGCGAGATGCCGGATGAGAAAACCCGCAAGGCGACCGAGCGGGCGTTGGAATATATGGCGCTCAAACCCGGTACGCCGATCACCGAGATCCGAATCGACAAAGTCTTCATCGGCTCCTGCACCAATTCCCGCATCGAGGACCTCCGGCTGGCGGCCGGTTTCGCCAAAGGCAAGAAGGTGGCGAAAGGCGTCCACGCCCTGGTGGTGCCGGGGTCCGGGCTGGTGAAGCGGCAGGCCGAGCAGGAAGGGCTCGACCGGATCTTCAAAGAAGCCGGCTTCGAATGGCGCGAGGCGGGCTGCAGCATGTGTCTGGCCATGAACGCCGACGTGCTGCAACCGGGCGAGCGCTGCGCCTCCACCAGCAACCGGAACTTCGAAGGCCGGCAGGGGGCGGGTGGCCGCACCCATCTGGTCTCCCCGGCCATGGCCGTGGCCGCCGCGATCGAAGGGCACTTTGTGGACATCAGGACGTGGTCCTGATGTCACGGCACGAGGCAAGAGGCCCGAGCAAAGGGGACAGCTTTGCAGGTGCCCATTGCCTCTCGCCTTCAGCCGCTGGCCTTGAAACGGAGTGAACATGCAACCCTTCACGACACATACCGGTCTCGTCGCCCCGTTGGATCGGGTCAACGTGGATACCGACCAGATCATCCCCAAGCAGTTCCTGAAGACGATCAAGCGGACGGGACTGCGGGAAGGCCTGTTCTACGACTGGCGGAGAAAGAGCGACGGCTCACCGGACCCGGACTTCTTCCTCAATCAGCCGCGCTACCAGGGCGCGACGATCCTGCTCACGCGCGACAATTTCGGCTGTGGCTCCTCGCGGGAACATGCGCCCTGGGCGCTGCTCGATCAGGGCTTCCGCTGCGTCATCGCGCCCAGTTTTGCGGACATCTTTTACAACAATTGTTTTCAGAACGGCATCCTGCCGGTGGTGCTGAAGACCGACGAGGTGCAGGCGCTGTTCCAATCCGTTTGGGCCCATCCCGGCTATCAGGTGACCGTCGACCTCGCCGCCCAGACGGTGACCACGCCGGAAGGCGTGCGTTACCATTTCGATGTGGATCCTTTCCGGAAAGACTGCCTCTACCGAGGACTGGACGCCATCGGTCTCACCCTGCAGCACGAGCCTGCCATCGCCGCCTACGAAGCCCGCCGCAAGACCGAGGTGCCCTGGCTGTTCATGGACCTGTAACCTGAGCGTGCCGGCGGCCGACAAGAATATGAGCAATCCGGTGGACTGCGTCGAGTTGGCACCGGTGCAGTATGGTGTCCCGGCCTGCTTACGCTCACCGATCGTTGCAGCCGCCTGCGCCGAACCTGCTATGCTTCTTCCGCAGACGCTGAGACCGGCCGCCGCGAACCCGGCCACGACCGAGCTAACCCCCTTCACCGAGGAGCCTTATCCCGATGCAACGAGAACTTGACCTGCTCCAAGACGCGGTCCGCCGGGCTGGGGCTCGTGCCCTCGAACTGGCGCGCGACGGTTTCGACACGCACATAAAGGCGGACCGGTCCCCCGTCACCTCGGCGGACCTGGAGGTCAATCGGCTGTTGCACGAAACCTTAACGGGAACCTTCCCGGACGACGGCTGGCTCTCGGAGGAGACGCCGGACAGTCCGATCCGCCTGGAGAAGAAGCGGGTGTGGATCGTCGATCCGATCGACGGCACCAAAGCCTTCGTCAGAGGCTTGCCGGAATTCTGCATCTCGGCCGCGCTGGTGGAAGGCGACCAGCCGGTCATCGCCGCCCTCTTGAATCCCGTGACGAATGAACTGTTCACGGCCGCCCGCGGGCAAGGCGTCTGGCTGAACGGGAATCCGATGTCTCCGGCTACGAGGGCTGACCAGCCGGTGATCCTGGCCAATCCTTGGGAACTTTCGGCCGGCCGGTTCGCGGCCGCGGGGGAGAACGCCGACTGCCGGCCGATGCACTCGATCGCCTATGCGCTGGCGCTGGTGGCTGCAGGGCGGGTGGACGCGGCCATCACGTTCGAGCGCGAGCACGAATGGGACCTCGCGGCCGGGGTGCTCCTGATCCAAGAAGCCGGCGGAACCGTGACGGACGGAGCCGGCAAGCCGTTCCGCTTCAACCAACCGCGGCCGTCGATGCACGGCACGGTGGCCGTCGCACCTGGATCCGCCGGGCGGGTGAACGACCTCATCCGCACGCTGATGGCCTATCACCGCGGCAAGACCCGGACCTAATCCCTTCGCCGATTTCGCGGACGCGAACGGAGGTCCAGCACCATCTTCCGGTGTGGAATGCCCGCGTCCATGAAGACCTCGCCGATCACGCGAAATCCCTCCCGCTCGTAGAAGCCGATCGCCTGGGTCTGCGCGGCCAATTCGACCATCGTGAGGCCGCGTTCGATCGCGACCTGCAACAAGGTCCGGAGCATTGCCCGGCCCACGCCGCGCCCCCGCCACTCTTTCAACACCGCCATGCGGCCGATCTTACCCTCCGGTTGTAGGCGCGCGGTGCCGACCGCGGCCCCGGTTTCGTTCCAGGCCAGGACATGCACACAGGCCGGGTCCACACCATCCCATTCCAGCTCCTCCGGCACGCCCTGCTCGCGCATGAAGACGGTCTCGCGGATGGCGCGAATGCCCAGCTCTGCCTCTGTCCATTGCACGATCGCGACGCGCGACTCCATCACAACGTCCCTCCCGCAACGCCCTTCCGACAACCGGCCCTCATTCCGCCGCGGGAGCGATGTCCTGCACGCCGCCGTGCACGGCGTTGAATCCCGCACGGCTGATGCCGACCCGGCCGGCGTTGCCGAAAACCTCGCGGAACGTTTTGGCAACCTCTTCGAACGGCGCCAAGCCGGTCCAGGCGCTCCACCCGTTGGCGTCCAACAGCATCGGCAACTTCGTCTGTTTGGTCCGCTGCCCCTCGCGGCTGCCGTCGCCGAGGAGATAGTGATCGAGGATCACGCGGTCACAGGCGCCTTCGAGTTCTCTCGCGAAGGATCGAGGATCGTCCAGTGGGAGCAACGGGCTCACGGTGGCCACGGTGAACAAGCCGGCCTGCCGCAACACGCGAAGCGCTGCGATCCGCGCCGCCGGCGAGTAGGCATGGCGAGGGAACGGCGGCGGCAGAGTCTCCTTGTCCGTTTCCACCGTGATATTGATTTGCAGCCGACAACGCTCGCGCAACGTGAGCAGGAGGGGGAGATCATCGAGGACCAGCGGGGTGTGGGATTGGATCACCAGCAGATCCGGCGGTCGCGCAAGCATCTCCTCCAACAGCCGGCGCATCCGTCGCGCCGAACGCTCCTGCGGGGGATAGGGCTCGGTCACGCTGGAGAGAAAGATCCGCAGGGGCTTGGGGTCGCCGCGAACCGGCTCTTTCAACCGATCGTACTGGACCCGATAGGCCTCCACGAATCCGGTCTTGACGTCGAGGAACCTCCCCCACGCCCGGCCCTGCGTATGATGCGGATTCCATTGGGCATAGCAATAGAGCCCGCACAGCGAGTTGCCGAGCGCGCAGCCGCGGTACAAGTTGATCGTGTGGGTGAAGCCCTCACCCAGATAGCCGCCGGTGGGATTCAGAATGGTTCGGGTGGGGATGTCCCGAATGTTCATCGCCGTCCGAGTCAGTCTAGCTGAGCCGGCACGGGAAATCAGCCTGCCTATGGTACTATCACATGACACGTTTCGATTGGGAGGTCGCTCCGTGCGCGTCGCGGTGTTGGGGACAGGGCTTCTGGGGCGGCCGATCGCCGAGCGGCTGAAGGCGACCGGCTATCGGGTCATCGTGTACAACCGCACCCGGACCAAGGCCGAGCCGTTGCGCGAGTTGGGAATCCAGGTCGCCTCGCAGCCGGAAGAGGCGATCCGATCCGCCGAGTGTATTGTCCTGATGTTGGCCGACGCGGCGGCGATCCGCAGCGTCCTGCTTGCGGGCCCGACAAGGAAGGACCTCTCCGGCCGCACCGTCATCCAGATGGGCACCATCGGCCCATCGGAGAGTCAAGCGTTGCAGCGAGAGGTGAGCGCAGCCGGCGGCGACTATTTCGAAGCGCCGGTTTTGGGGAGCATCGCGGAAGCCAAGGCCGGGACGTTGCACGTCATGGTCGGCGGCAGCCCGGAGCAGTTCGCCCGGTGGGCGGCTCTGTTCCGCTCGCTGAGCCGCGGGCCCCGGCTGATCGGCTCGGTCGGCAAGGCCGCGGCGCTCAAGCTGGCGCTGAACCAGTTGATCGCCGCCGAGATCGCAGCCTTCGCCTTGAGTCTGGGGCTCGTGCAACGCCACGGGATCGATGTGGAGACGTTTATGGCCATTCTCCGCGAGAGCGCGCTCTACGCGCCAGCCTACGACAAGAAACTGACCAGGTTGCTCCGTCGCGACTATGCCAACCCGAATTTCTCGACCCGTCACCTGCTCAAGGACGTCGATCTCTTTCTGGAGGAGGCGAGGGCCGAACAGCTCGACACGGGCGGCCTGGACGGGATTCGCCGCCTTCTGGAGAAGACGATCGGCCGGGGTCTGGACGAGGTGGACTACTCCGCCCTGTATGAGGCCGTGAACCCTGCGCGCGGGGATGGCGTGTAACCACGAGGAACATTCGGCATGCCCGACCAGCCCGTTGAACCCCATATCTTCATCATTTTGGGCGCGACCGGCGATCTGACGCGGCGCAAGCTCCTGCCCGCGCTGTACCACCTGCGGAACCAGGGAATCCTGGAGAAACGCAACACCTTGATCGTCGGGGCCGCGCTGCCCGAGATCGGGGAGGAAGGCTTCCGGCTGTGGGCCTACGAAGGGCTGCGCAGAGCGGGCTGGCCAAGCGACAAAGAGCTGCGCTCGTGGTGCGACGAGTGCCTCTACTATCACACATTGCATCAAGGAAGGCCTGAGGATTATGAGGCGTTGGCAGTGTACATTCGACGGCTGGAGCGCACGCACAACATGCCCGAGAACCGCGTGTTCTACCTGGCGTTGCCTCCGGCCGCCGTCTCCGGCGCCGTTGAAGGATTGGACCAAGCCGGACTCCTCAAGAGCCACGGATGGGTTCGGGTCGTGGTCGAAAAACCCTTCGGGCATGATTTCCGCTCCGCTCGCGCCTTGAATACGTTGCTGCACCGGTACCTCGAAGAGCCCCAGATTTATCGGATCGATCATTACCTGGGAAAAGAGACGGTGCAGAATCTCCTGGCGTTCCGTTTCGCTAACCCGATCTTCGAATCGCTCTGGAACCGCAACACGGTGGAGAACGTGCAAATCACGGTGGCTGAAGATATCGGCGTCGAACACCGCGGTGCCTACTACCAGCAGGCCGGCGCGCTTCGCGACATGGTCCAAAATCATCTGACCCAACTCATGACGGTCGTTGCGATGGAGGTCCCGGTCTCCTTCGACGCCGGCGCGATCCAGACGGAGCGGCTGAAAGTCCTCCATTCGGTATCCCCCATTGCGCCGGAGAACGTGGTCTTCGGGCAATACACCACCTGGGAAATCGCAGGTCAGACGATCAAAGGCTATCGTGGAGAGGACGAGGTGCCGGGAGATTCGCTGACCGAAACCTACGTGGCGCTGAAAGTCGATATCAACAACTGGCGATGGAAAGGTGTGCCCTTCTACCTGCGGACCGGCAAGCGCCTGCCGCGTAAGTTGACCCAGATCGCGGTGATATTCCGGGAAGCGCCGGCGCAAGTGTTCCGGTCACTCGAACCGGGCAGTATCGCCCCCAACAAGCTGGTGATCACCCTCCAGCCCAGCGAAGGGTTCTCCCTCTGCTTCTCGGTGAAAAGCCCGGGACGGCCGTTCCGCCTGACCGACCATGCGCTGCAGTTCGACTATGAGAAGGCCTTCGGCCAGCTCCCGGAAGCGTATGTGACCCTCCTCCGCGACGTGATGATCGGCGATCAAACGCTGTTCGTCAGCGCGGAGTTCACCGAAACGGCCTGGCGCCTGTACGACCCGCTATTGCAAGCGGAGAAAACCATCCATTTCTACACCGCCGGCACGTGGGGCCCCAGCGAAGCCGACAAACTGGTAGAACGGCACGGGCATCAGTGGCAATTAGGGTGGTGAGGGTGAGTGAAGGCAGCTTGGTTGCTCCCCTGTGGTCTCAGACCCCGCGCACAAGATCCAGCACAATTTCAAATTACGGGCGGCGCTCGGTCCATGCGCCCGGTGGGGGAGCAACCCGGTGCCTACCGGCGATAGGGAGCTGCGGGCCGGCTTGGAAGGAGCATGAGTAGTTGGGCTCGCAGACCCCGCGCTCCGGTGCGTTGACACAACTGTCCGCGGAACGTAGCCTGTCTTCATTTCCTGACGCACACAGAGGAGGACCCCATGTCGCGGATCAAGGAATTGAGAGCGTCGATCGACAAAAAGCTGGACGCGTTGGAACATCAGGCGCTGGCGCTGGAGGCGCAGCTCACACAGACAAAGACGCAGGCGCTCGAGCGGCTGGAGCAGCGGAAGCAGCAGCTTCGCGACCTGCTCAAGCAAGTGCAGGTCGAGGTCCAGAAGTCGAAAGAAGTCGCCGATCAGGCAAAGAAGGAGGTCCAGGCCAAGCTCGACCATCTTCACGTGCAATTGGCGCTCGGCAAGGCAGAGGCCCGCGATGCGTTCGAGGAGCAGCGGGCCAAGATTGTCAAGGCCCTGAGCGAGTTCGAAGCCATCGCGGACGAGAAGTTGAAAGGGGCCGCCTTCGAGTCGGGCCAACTGTGGGAAGATCTCGTGGGCCGGGCCAGCACTCTTGAGGCTGAGTTCGAGGTGCTCAAGAGCCGGTTTGAGAGCGAGAAAGCGACGCAGCAGGCCAAGCTGGAGGACAAAAAGCAGGAAATCCTCGCCAAGCTGCAAGCCTTCAAGGACCAGCTAAAGGCCAAGCGCCGGATGGTGCAGGCCAAGGCCGATGCCTTGGAGAGCGACCTGCGCGAGGGATTGGAGCAGATCAAGCGAGCGTTTAAAAGCTTGTTCGAGTGAGGAGGGTGGCGTGGGAGGTCCCGTTCGCTCGCAGAGCCCCCACGATGAAGCGCTGATCGCTCGATGCGCGCGCTGAGGGACCTCCCACGCCACCTTCAAAGAAGGGAACGAGCAAACTGAGAAGGACAGAGGAGTGCGAGCACGATCGCGCCCGCGGCGGCGAGGCCGACGCCCGCGTTCGCGTGAGCGCGGCGAGCAGCAAGATGGCCGGCGCCGCGCTCGGCAGCATCATCGCCGCCATCATCACGGCCCACATGAGCCAGAGCGCGAGGAACCGACCGAGCGAGCCCGCGTCCGCCGTCTGCTCGCCCGCTCGCGCGGCGGGCATGTCCATGCCCGTCCCCGCGAGGAGGACCACCCACGCGAGGACGACCACGGCGCCGAGCGCCGCCGCGACGACGATCCGATCGTGGCGGGCGATCCACTCGATGGGACGGGTCACGTCAGCGGGATGGTGCGGGCCCGGGCTCAACACGGCCGGCTTCTAGCGCGAGCGGCCACGCCCTTGCCCGAATGCCGGAGAAAAGTAAAGTGGGCGTAGGTCTCCTCAGAGGTCGAGCCGGATCGAGGCCGTCGTCTTCGTGGTGCCACTGCCGATCTCCGCGGTGTCGAACTCGATCCCGTTCGGAAGCTGGATGCGGACATGATGCTCAGCCCCCGTCGCGGGACTTCGGATCGGACGAGCCGTCGACTCGAGCACGTCGGGGATCACGATCCGTGCGGTTCTCCGCTCGATGTTCACGTCGAACTCAAAGGGTCTGAAGATCGGCGGGTGCACCGTCGTGGACATCATCCGGTAGTCCCACCAGTGGGTTGCCCCCTCGTTGGTCTCGCCGCCGTACAATACCGTGGCCAACGCGGCTCGTTGCTGACCGTCGGCCCGCTCGTCGATGACACCCTGGAACTCGCCGTTGCCCTCGTAAATCGGTCCCGGCCACGCGTAGAGAACCGCTCCGCACAGGCCATCGAGCGGCACATCCCCGAAGTAGCCCTTCTCGATTTGAACCGCCGCAAAGCCGCGGCAGTCTCCGTGCGTGGGCCGGGGTGACTCGAACTGGCAAGGGCAGGCGTAGTCGCAGTTGCAGTTGCTGAACTCGGGCCCTTCGATATACCAGTCAACCTGTGCCATGGTGTCCTCCGCCTGAACTACTTCCCGGGCAACACGATCGTGCCCGCCCGCTGCGTCCCTTACCTTCCGGACTGATGTACTTCCTTCCTGTCAGTGCCTCTAACGTGGCGATGAGCCGCGCAGTTTCTTGTCGTCGGTCTCCATCGCCTTGTTAGGCACCGCCCTTTGTTTGCTTGTCATCACTCCTGACACGACCGACCCAATACTCTGGGCGACGACTCTGGCGAGCCACAGCCAAGATGAGCAAGCCATCCTGCTCAATCGAGTAGATTAGCGTGTACCGGAATTTCCGGAGTAGCCGCTTCCGGATCCCAGGTCGAATCTCCTCGGCCGAATCCGGGAATTGTGCGATGAGGCGCTCAACCCGGCGGACTTCTGCAAAGAAGCGTCGCCCTAGCCCTTGGGCTCGGAGTTCGAGGTAACCGATCTCATTCAGCAACTCCTCCTCAGCCGCTTCATGGTACCTGACAGGTGTCACCGGAAGAGTTTATCCACCTTCTCGTGTACCGCTTCTGCTGGAACCGCCTTGGCGCGGCCTGCGCGGTACTCTTCCAAGCGCCTTTGTGCTTCCTCTGCCCAAAGGCGCTCCGCTTCTTCCTCGCTCAGTTCCTCCAGGCTTGCCAGAAGCCTTTCTGCTAAGGTCGCACGATCATGAACATCCAGACTCATGGCGTTTCTGAGAACCTCGGCTAAGTTTGCCATCTCAACCTCCCCATTCAATGCATCCTTCCAGCGCAGATCTCTGGGCGTCTAACTATAAGTCTGCTGAAGGCTGTCTGTGCAGCATAGCACGGGAATCTACGAAGCTTACTGGATGGCGAGTCTAAAAGGAAATCAGACACTTATCAAGAGATCGCTGCGCGGCGCTATCCGAGATAGACTGCGAATCGCGCAGTCTTTCCGGCTATCAGCCCGCAGTCTATCCCGGATCGATCCATTGGAATCAGAGGCGGTCCGCTGGGCAGTCTACACCATGCCCACCTCGGTTTGAGGACGTGCGTAGAGATCATGGCCCTACCGGTGTTCTTGCGGCTCACTCGCAAGCATGAAAATGCGAGTGGCGCTGACCTGGGTACCCGTCCGCGCGCAGCGGGGCCCCCACAGCGGGCGGGGTGCGAGCTTGCACCCGCTGCAACCAGCAATCAAGAGCAACGGGTACCCGGCTGGTCGGCGTCAGGACCCGCATTATCGAAGCGAATGTATCGGTCTGAAGAATGCCCGCTCGTGACTACTTCACGATATCGAGCAGCTCGACTTCGAAGATCAGCGTGGCGCCGGGCTTGATCCGGGGCGGTGAGCCGCGATCCCCGTAGGCCAGGTTGGCGGGACAGACCAGACGGCTCTTGCCCCCGACTTTGATGTGTTGCAGGCCCTCGGTCCAACACTTGATGACTTGGTTCAGCGGAAGCGTCGCGGGCTCCCCTCGCTTGACCGAGCTGTCGAAGACCGTGCCATCGATGAGCGTCCCGTGGTAGTGGACCTTCACCGTGTCCGTCGCCTTCGGTGTCGCGCCGCTCCCCTCCTTCAGCGTCGTGACGATCGCGCCCGACTCGGTTTTCTTCGCTCCTGCTTCCGCCGCCGCCTTCGCGAGGAACGCAGCCGCGGCTTTTTTCTCGGCCTCCGCGATCGCCGCCGCCCGCGTCTGTTGCAGTTGCTGAATCTTCGGGGTCATGGCCTGCAGATCGACTTTGCGGGGCCGTTTGAGGACGCCGTCCGTAAGCCCGGCCTTGACGAACTCCAATTCGGCCTCGCTCAGCGAGAAGTTGCCGAGCGATTCGCTGATGGCCAAGCCGATGGCGTACAAGGCTTTCTGCTCGTCGGTGGCGGGGTCCTGTCCGGCGGCGACGGCTGTAGAGGTTGCGACGTAGAGCAGGGTCAAGATGCAGGCGGTGACGATGCGCATGGGTCTTCCTTTCTTGTGATTGGGTTCGGTCATGGCAGAGCTGTAGGCGCCCTGCAGCCCGATCATGGACGCGCTAGCATATGACACCCGTTCGATCGCTCACAACACTTTTATTGTGCAGGCTTGCGGGGTGGGTGTCTCCAGCAGACCAGCACGGATGGACGTCGCCAAGCTCCTGACTGATGACCGCCCAGACGAAATGCCGTATGATCGTCCGCGCCGGCACGGACCAGGTAATTCCCTGATTCGATGCGGCGCCGCGCAGGGCATGGCCTCGGGGCGCATCCGTCGCCCGATGGATCCCACACTCTCAGACCCTGCCGGCCGGAAAGGAGGTGCGCGATGGCTTTGTACGCGTTCGACGGGACCTGGAATGCCGAAAAGGATGCGGGGGAATACGGCAAGAATACCAACGTCGTGAAATTCCGCGACGCCTACCAAGGCAAATCCGAGTTTTACACGAAAGGGGTCGGCACCAGATACGGGTTCGTCGGGAAACTCTTCGGCGGTGCGTTCGGTGTCGGGGGCAAGGAACGGATCGAGCAGGCGGCCGAGCACCTCGCGCAGTACTTCGCCGCCGGCGATCGCGACATCGACATCGTCGGGTTCAGCCGGGGCGCCGCACTGGCCCTCCACTTCGCCAACACGATCGCAAGCCGCGGCGTGCGGGATTGGGACGGCCGGGTGATCGAAGCACGACCTGTGATCCGCTTTCTCGGTCTGTGGGACGTGGTGGCGGCCTTCGGCATCCCGATCGATCTCGGCATCCCGTTCAGCCGGATCAACTTGGGTTATCGGCTCAGCCTGCCCGGCAACGTGAGCTACTGCTTTCATGCTCTGGCGCTGGATGAACGCCGCCAGGCCTTCCGGCCGACCCGGGTTCACGGCGGCTACGAAGTGTGGTTCCGCGGCGTGCACTCCGACATCGGCGGCGGGAACGGCAATCTCGGGCTGAACAACATCGCGCTGCGGTGGATGCTGAAGAAGGCGCTGGCGGTCGGGTGCCCGATCACCCGCGATGCCCTCGCCGCGCTCGATGCGCTCGCCGATCCGCAGGCGAACATCAGCCGCAATCTGGACCTGATCAAGAACAGGCCGCGCGACGTGCGCGCGACCGATCGTATCCACTACACGGTGTCGCCCAGACCCGGCCACAACAACCCGCCGCCGGGCGCGCCGGTCGAGAGTCCGGAGGATGAAGCGGGAAGATTAGCGTGAATCGGAGGGGAACAAAACAGGCTGAGGAGAGAACGGCTCCGGTTCCGCGGCGGTATCTTCGCTCCCGGCGTCCTCGATTTTCGTCAGGTGGAAGGCGCCACCGGGTTGCGTCGGCGCGGTGTCATCGGCGATGCAGGTGTACCACCAGCGGCCTTCGCCTTCCGAGTAGTCGTCCGAAAGTCTCACCTCGAAGCCGCCTTCGCGGTCGTTGCCCGGCTGACGCCATATCCCTGTCCAGGTGTGACCGGAAAGTGCGGCGGTTAGGAGCTCGCCATCGTTCCAGGGATAGCTGCCGTTCCCCACTTCATCAAGTTTCATCGTCACCACCACACCGCTGCCGTCTTCGTACTCCCACACTCCTTCCAACACCTTCAAACGGTCGGGCGAGTTGGGCGCCTCGCTGGCGCCTGAACTCGTGCCGTCGCGCAGGATGGTGTGCGGCTGGCTACAGGCGTTCACCGCCGCCGCGCTCAGCATCAGCCCGGTCATCCAAGCCCAAGAGGCTTTCACTTCACCCTCTCCGTGACCGAATCGTCCGCGGGACACATCGCCGCACCGGACAAGTGCGCTACTTAGCACGATCGGCATTCCTACACAAGAATTTTTGACGGGAAGTCGCAGAGCGGTGAGCTACGACAGCTTGTCCAGCCGGCGACAAGCTTCGTCCAGATCGGCGTCCGTCTTCGCAAAGCAGAAGCGGATGAAACGGTGACCCTCGGGTCCTTCGAAGAACGCTTCGCCCGGCACACCGGCCACGCCGGTCCGCTCGAGCAGGTACATCGCGCGGTCTTTTCCTGTCGCGCCGGGCAGGCGCGACACGTCGGCAAGCACATAGTAGGCGCCTTGCGGTACGGAGGGCGTCAGGCCGGCCTTGCTCAGCGCTAGGCAGAATCGGTCCCGTTTCGCCTGATACTCGCGGGCCAAGCCCCGATAGAACGACGACCCCAATTCCTGAATGCCGACGGCCACGCCGAACTGAAGCGGTGCCGGCGCGCAGACATAGAGCAGATCGTTCATCGCGTTGACCAGCGAGGCCCACTTGGCCTGCGCGACGCTGTAGCCGATCCGCCAGCCGGTGATGCTGAAGGTCTTGGAGTAACCGGAAATCGTGATCGTGCGCTCCCCCATGCCGGGTAGCGACGCGAGGCTCACGTGCTTTCGGCCGTCGAAGAGAAAGTATTCGTAGATTTCATCGGTGAACACGAACAGGTCATGGCGGCCGGCCAGTTCAGCGATCGCTTCCAGTTCATGCCTGCTGAACACCTTGCCGGAAGGATTGGCCGGTGTGTTGACCACGATAGCCGCGGTCCGGCTCGTGATGGCCCGCTCCACGTCGGCCGGCGAGAAGGTCCAGTCCGGGGCCTGCGTGCGCACGACTCGGGGGATCGCTTCCACCGCGATCAGGGCACTGATGTGGTAGGCATAGTACGGCTCGAAGACGATGACCTCGTCGCCGGGATTCAGCAACGCCAGGCAGGCGCAGTGAAACGCGCCGGTGGCGCCGGCGCTCACGGTGATCTCCGTTTCGGGATCGGCCGCGATGCCGTTGTAATCGGCGAGCTTCCGCGCGAGGGCGTGCCGCAGTTCCGGAAGGCCGTCATAGCGGGTGTAGCTGTTGACGCCCTGTCGCATGGCTTGCTCGGCCGCCTCGATCACCTGGCTCGGCGCCGGGGTATCGCATACCCCTTGCGCCATGTTGATGCCTTTCACTCTCGCGCAGGCCGAAGTCATGGCCCGAATCTCCGACTGGGCCAGCCCTGCCATACGCTGATTGCCTTCGCGCGCCACCCGGATTCTCCTTTGCGCTGACGCCCTGCGTCTTCTTTCCTGACATAGACGCAGGGAGAGGTCAAGCCCGGCCTCACGTGAGGACGGCTGCGCCCTTATATAAAGCGGGGGCACAGGGTCTGTGGTCCCTGCGCCCCTCCGCACACCGACAGCGTGCCGGCTCTTTCCGTTCTCGCGGCTGGTCGAATGATCGGTATTATCTGTACGCGGGCTGGACCTTGCCGGTCCGGTAGGCGTGGTAGTAGGTGAGGACTTTTTTGACGTAGAAGCGGGTCTCGCGGATCGGCGGAACCTGTTGATGCCGCTTCACCCGATACTCTCCGGCATTATACGCGGCTAAGGCCAGCGTCAGGTCTCCGTTGAAACGATCGAGGAGATAGCGCAGATGTTTGGCGCCGCCCCGGATATTCTCGATCGGATTGAAGGGGTCGCGTACCTTGAGCGACGCCGCCGTATGCGGCATCAGTTGCATCAGCCCCTGCGCCCCCGTTCGAGACACGGCGGCGGGGTCGAAGTCCGACTCGGCCTTGATGACCGCCCGTAGGAGGGCGGGATGCAACCGATACTGCCTGGCATACCAGGCGATGGCCTGTTCCAATTCGCGCTGAGAGAGGCGGGTTCGGATGGACATGGTTCCGAACGGAAGCGGTTGATAGCGTCGATCGGTGGGCACGTTGGTCAGGCTGAGCGTTCCGTCCGGCTGAAGAGCTTGATACACCTCGCTGGTCGCGGCGGGCGGCACCAGGACCATCACGCTCAACACGAGCGCGACATACCAAGCCTGGCCCGCCCACCTGCGGCTGCTCTTGCCTGTCTTGTATGGAGTCGTGTTGCCCATAATCCCTCCGATACATGGGTCACTTTTCGCTGAGCGGCGGCTCCACGCGTTGCCGCCCGGCGTAGGATCAGGTTCCGTGCCGAAGCGACCGGAGGGACAAGAATGTCCAGTGCCGAAAAAACAGGATGTTGCGAAGAGGGGCTTCCCCTTCTTGGAGGAAGGCGTTTCGCCACAGGACCGCGTTTTGGCAGACGCGGGCGCAATCCTTGGCACCGTGCAACTGGGCGCTCAGAAACGGCCATGCCACGGACGTGTTTCTTGGCGCACGCTCACTGTGCTACAAGTTCACTCGTTCTTCCGGCACCGAGGGAGGGGCTCCATGATCAGTCGACTTCGTCTTGCGCTCCGCCTGGTGATCTTGTGGCTGCTGGTTGTGACCGGCGGCTGCGCCGAGTGGGCCTACCGGCAGATGAACGATCCGTCGCGGGATGCCTGGCAGCAGCCCAAGGAGGTGATCCAGGCTCTTGCGATCTCGCTCGGCTCGCGCGTCGCCGACCTGGGCGCGGGCGGCGGCTACTTCACATGGCGCTTGGCCGAGGCCGTCGGTCCGGAGGGCAAAGTCTACGCCGTGGACGTGGACGACACGGCCCTGCGCGTCATCGAGCAAGAGATGGTGCAACGTGGCGTCGCTAATGTCGAGGTGATCCGGGCGACGCCGACCGACGCCCGACTGCCCGTCGCCGGCGTGGATTTGATCTTCACCTGCAACACATACCATCACTTTCCCGATCGGACCGCCTACTTTCAGTCGCTCGCACGCGCGTTGCGGCCAAGCGGTCGCATCGCCGTCATCGAGTACAAGGACAGCGGCTGGCTGTTCGGCCATGCGACGCCGAAGGAGACGGTGCTTCGCGACATGGAAGCGGCGGGTTATCGCCTGATCCGGGAATTCGACTTCCTGCCTAAGCAGCACTTCCTGGTGTTCGGCCCGATCCGCTCATGAACCGGACGTCTTCAGCCGACCGCGCTGAACCGGCCGGCTGGCGCCAAGTCGGCTGGTTCACCGCGACCTGCGTGCTGGTGAGCAACATCGTCGGCGGCGGGATCTTCACCACGACCGGGTTCATGGCACGCGATCTCGGCGATCCGATGCTGATCCTGGCGCTCTGGCTGGTCGGCGCCGGTTTCGCCCTCGCCGGAGCGATGTCCTACGGCGAACTCGGCGCAGCGCTTCCACAGGCGGGCGGCGACTACGTCTATCTGCGCCGCGCGTACGGGCCATTGGCCGGGTTTCTGAGCGGATGGACTTCGTTTACCATCGGCTTCGGCGCAGCCATCGCGGCTTCGGCCGTGAGTTTCGCCTCCTACTTCCTGCGCGTCGCCCCGATCGCCGACGACAACGGGTGGGCGGCCAAAGGACTCGCCTTGCTTCTGCTGTGGAGCCTGACCACTGTCCACGCCGCCGGCGTAGGAGCCGGAGGGCGGTTGCAACGGGTGCTGACGACGACGAAGGTCCTCGCCATCCTTGCGCTGGTCCTCGGCGGACTCTCGCTCGGCTCAGGCAGTTGGAGGAATTTCACCGTGCGGGCGCCCGACGCCGATCCCGGCATAGGCGCCCTGATGGTCGCGCTGATCTTCGTGATGTACAGCTACCTGGGGTGGAACGTCGCGGGGTATATCGCGGGCGAAATCGCCGAACCGGGGCGGACCCTTCCCAAGATCATGATCGGCGGCACCGCCTTTGTGGGCACGATGTATCTGCTGCTGAATCTCGTGTACCTGTACGCCCTGCCCGTCACCTCGCTTGCGCAACCGCCGGTGCTGCCGGTGGCCGAGAAAGCCGCCGCCGCCCTGTGGGGTCCGGCGAGCGGACGCCTCGTCGCGGCGCTGCTCTGCCTCTCGATCGCCGGTGCGGTGAGCGCCATGGTGTGGGCCGGTCCGCGCGTGTACTGGGCCATGGCGCGGGACGGGGTGTTCGCCTCCTGGTTCGCAGCCCTCGATGGGACGACCGGGGCGCCCGTCCGGGCCATCCTGCTCCAGAGCGGCTGGGCCTCGTTGCTGATTCTCACGGGCACCTTCGAGCAACTGGTGATCTACAGCGGGCTGGTCCTTGCGGTGTTTACGGCCTTCACCGTCGGAGCGCTGATCGTGCTCCGACGCCGGCAACCGGACCTGCCCCGTCCCTATCGGGTGCCGCTGTATCCCGTACTGCCCGGTCTGCTGGTCGCGCTCTCACTGATCATCGTCGGCTATAGCCTGATCCAACGACCGATCGAGTCCGCACTGGGCCTCGCGACGGTGCTGGCCGGTATCCCGCTCTATTTCATCTGGCGCACATCGCCGAAGCACGGATAGGCCGCGCCGCTCATCGCACGCGCCACAGCGGGAGTCGTCCGTTTGTTCCCCGATCAGCCGCTCCGAGACGGGCCGCCAGGAGTACAATAGAACCATGGCCTCGGTGCGCGCCAAGGAACGGCAAGCCGAATGGCTCGCCCATCTGCTGGATGATGCGTTTCGCCTGCCCCACACCGGCATTCGCTTCGGGCTTGACCCCATGGTCGGCCTGATCCCCGTCGTGGGCGATCTCATCGCGACCGTTTCGGGTGCGGTCATTCTGCTGATCGCCAAGCCGTTGGGCGTCCCGACGGTCGTGTTGATCGGGATGGCCTACAACCTGCTGCTCAACGGCGTCTTCGGTTCGATTCCGTTCTTCGGTGACGCCTATTCCTTCTGGTTCAAGAGCCATGCGAAGAACACCGCCCTGCTGATTCGCACCGTGGCTCAAGGAGAACAAGGGGCTTGTCCCATCGAGGCTCCTCCGGTCACCGTCGGCGACCTGTGCGTCACGCTGCTCTTGACCGGACCGATTATCGCCCTGGTGGGATATCTCGGTTTCTGGCTGTGGGAACGCCAAGTTTCCATCCTGTCATTCCTGTACTGAATGCGAGTCGTGTGCACGCTGCCCCGCGGGACGGATCGAGGCGGTCCGCCCGAGAGGACGGGAGCGAAGGTCAACGGGGCTTGGCTGTTGAACCCTGCCCTTTCTTCTCGCCCGCGTGATGGAGTCGGCCCGGTTTCAAGGCATGATAGTACCGCAGCACTTTGCGGACATAGGCGCGGGTCTCGCGGATGCGCGGCACCTTGTGCCCTTTCACTCGATGCTCGCCGGCATTGTAGGCCGCGAGGGCTAAGGGCAGGTCGCCGTGGTAGCGGTTCAGCAGACGGCGGAGTTGTCTGGCACCGGCGCGGATGTTCTGGATGGGATCGAGCGGATCGGCGACGCTGAGGGAGGCCGCGGTCTTGGGCATGAGCTGCATGAGCCCGACGGCTCCCATGTGGGACACCGCGTCAGGACGGAAATCCGACTCGGCCTTGATGACGGCGCGCAGCAGCGCCGGATCGAGCCGATATTTTTTGGCGTACCCGTTGATAGCGCGACGCAACTCCTGTTTGGTGTAGCGCGGCCGTCCGTCCAAGTCCGACTGTGTCGGCACGGGGAACGCGAACACCAGCGCGCACACGACCAGCAATGCGCCCAGCCCGCGCCGGAAACCTGTCCGGATGAGTCGATCTCTGGGATTCGGGGTCGCCATGCTCCGCCAATTGGCTGATCCGCTTCGGGGCTCCCTGCCTCGATAGCCACTTCCCAGCCTCAAGATTCGTGCCGATCCCGATTTTCACGCTAACCTCTCGATCACGCTTGCGAAACCCCGCCGCCTGGACGGCGCCGCCGCGTCGCAGATGCGCACGGAGCGACCATGGTGAAGACTTTTGCCCGCACGCTTGAGCACCGAAGCGTTACCCGAGAGGTGGGCTAGCCACCAGCCTCAGGTCTTTCGCCTTGGGCTGGAGCCGGGGGAGTCTTCGCCGCCTGCGCTTGGTCTTCGAGCCAGGTGGCGAAAATGAGCGCGCCGAACCCCGGCGCGAAACACAGGACGCCGATCGTCGCACCCACGATCGCGACGCCGAACAGCTCGTCGAGCGGTTGCCAGAGCGATTCCCAGGGCAGGTACAGCCGCTGGGCGGCCAGAATGAGGTCGGGGATTGGACGGAAGATCACCAGATACCCGTTGCGTGCCAGTTCCACCGCCCACACGATGCCCGCCACGGTGTTCCACGCATAGCCGAACAGTCGGAGGGACCGAATCGCGCGAGGCATTCCCCATTCCTCGCCCTTGGTCACATCTTGCCCCAGAGCTGGGCGAGCCGCTGCGCCCGCCCGCAGTTGAATTTGTAGAACTTGTAGCGGACGGGATTCTTCTTGTAAAAATCCTGATGGTAGTCTTCGGCCGGATAGAACTCCGAGGCCTGAACGATCTCGGTGACGATCGGCTCTTTGAACTTCTTGGTTTTTTCCACCGCCAGCTTCGATTCCTCCGCCAGCCTGTGCTGCGTCTCGTCGTGATAAAAAATCGCGGAGCGGTACTGATGGCCTTTGTCACAGAACTGCCGATCGGGCGTCGTGGGGTCGATGTTCCGCCAGAATACCTGCAGGAGCTTCTCGTAGCTCACCCGTGAGGGATCATAAACGATCTCGACGGCCTCGGCATGGCCGGTCCCGCCCGCCGACACCTCCTCGTAACTTGGATGGGCTTGTTGTCCGCCGGTGTAGCCCGACGTGACCGAGACGACGCCATCCACCCCTTCAAACACTTCCTCCATGCACCAGAAGCAGCCGCCGGCAAAGGTGGCCTTGGCTAATGGGGTCGCGGCCTGTCCGCTGAACGATCCGGCGACGACGACCGCAACGATCGAGAGTCGGAGCAGCGACGGGATCTTCATGAGTCTCTTCCCTCCCTCGTCTGGTTGTCGGAGGCTGAAGGCTTCTCTTACACTCCGGTTCGCTGTTGACGGACCGCGCGAACGGTTAGGATCTCCCCAGCGTGACGACGACGGTCTGCTCCTTTTGCCCGCGCAGCAGTTTGACCGCCACCTTCTGGCCCGGTGTCGTCCGCTCGATCAGATAATTTTTCAACTGGGCGGCGGCGGTGATCTCGGTCTCATCGATCGCCAAAATGACGTCGCCTTTCTGGATGCCGGCGTCGCGCGCCGGCCCCCTCACGTCGGAGGCCGCTACCCGCCACCGGGTGCCCATCTGAACCGCCGTCAGACCGATGCCGAGCCGCGAAAACGCCGGCTGTTCGCCGCGAATCAGGGCCGCAACCACGCGATGCGCCAACGGTCCCGGCACGGCGAAGGCAAACTGGCTGCAGCGTCCCGGACCTTCCTCCTTCTCCGTCTCGATAATGGCGTGCATGACGCCCACCAACTCGCCCTGCTCGTTGAACAGCCCGCCGCCGGAATTTCCGCTGCACGCCGCGAGCGCGAGTTGCATGAGCCGACCTTCCGCCGTCGGAAGAAAGGTGTTCGGGTTGCCGATCCGACCGAAGCCGAAGGCCGGGCCCCACCCGAGCGGATAGCCGACCGTCAGGACGGCGTCGCCGGCCTGAGGCTCGCGTTCCGCAAAGCCCACATTCGGCAATCGGTCTGCGCCGTCCGTCAGGCGATAGACCGCGATGTCCAGGAACGCGCTGACCCCCACCAGCTTGGCCGGCAATTCCTCGAGGTCCGTCGTCAGCACCCGGATCTCCTCCTGCACGAGGCGCTTCCCCCGCTCGTCCCGTTCGACCGCATGGTGCGCCGTCAGGATGTAACCGTCGTGGAGATGGACCCCCGAGGCCTGCATGATGAAATGCCCCCTGCCGGTCTGCTTGAAGGTCTCGTGCTCGGGCGAAAAAAGGCCGACCGTGGCCCGTTTCGCCAACTCGATCCCCTTGACCGTTTCGGCGGACGCCATGCCAGCCCCGACCTCGCCCATGCTCACCACGAGCGCCACGCATCCCGCCGCCAGCGCCCGATTCCACACGCTGCTCATGCTTTCCTCCGATTCAGATGCCGTCCGATCATGTCGATGACCGCCTGCGGCGTGCGCGCCGAGCGAACCAGCTTGCCGCCGAGTTTCGTGAACATCTTCGCTTCCAACGGATTTCCGTTCAGCAGGATCACCGGCTTGCGCGCTTTCAGCGCCAGCGCCACTTCGGAAATCGTCCCGGGCCCGCCGGGCCCGCAGGCCACCACCACATCGCTGGAGAGGACGTTGATGTTGTTCCTGGCGTTGCCCATGTCGGTGACGATCGCCACGTCCACGAAGCGCGACACGCGCGTGCCGGCCGTCGGCAGGACCCCGATCGTCAAACTGCCGGGGATCCGCTTCGCTCCCCGGTTCACCGCGTCCATCACGCCGGCGGCGCGGCCGCCGGTCAACAGCACCCAGCCGTTGCGCGCGATCCGTTCACCCAGCTCCACGGCCAGCTTACGATGTGCCCGAGAGGCCTTGCTCGGGCCCATGACGCCGATCACCGGTCTGCGCCTCACGACGGCGACCACATGACGTGGACTTCGCGCTGCCTCGGCCCGTCCAGTTCCACCAACAGCACCGATTGCCACGTCCCCAACGCCAGCGCCCCGTCCCGGATCGGCACGATGAGCGACGGCCCCAGAATCGACGCCGCCATGTGGGACCAGGCATGAGCCGGATCATGCGCATGCCGAAACCGGATCTTCGGAATCATCTGCTCCACCACGTCGAGCAAATCCTCTTCCGTTCCCTCTCCCACTTCGCCGGTCGTGAGCGCCGCGGTCGTGTGTGCGAGAAACAACGAACAGAGGCCTTCCTGCAGCTTGGCTTGCCGGATCAGCTCGTTCACGCGAGCGGTCAGATCGACGATTTGCTTACGCTGCGACGTCGCGATGCGAACGACGTGTCCCATCTCGGTTCTGTGGGAATCGGGACGGTCAGCCGGAGTCACGCGAGAACGTATGGTGGCAGCTTTGAGCGGGAGGGTCAACCGGTCGGCTGTCGGCGAAGCAGCAGACAGTCAGAATCTCGACGAGGTCAGCGTCACGTCGGCGCGCGCCCACGCCTTCTTGAATCGCGCCTCGACAGCCGCGGCTTCATCCGTTTTGTTCTGCTTCTTCAAACTCTGGGCCAGCCCGAACAAGGCCCAGCCGTTCTCCGGATGTTGCGCCAGGTCCTCCCGGTAGATCCGCTCCGCCTCGGCCGGGCGGCCCCTTTCGAGCAGGACGGCCCCCAATGAATGGCGGACCGGATAATGCCAGAGCGGCGGTTCATAGTAACGCAACGTGTCTTCCAGCTTGACCGCCGCTGTCAAAGCCGACACGGCTCGCTGATGATCGCCGCGGCGTGCGGCGATCTCTCCCGCCAGGACTTCCTCGGCGATCCGCGTCAGCGTCGCTACCTGACTGCCGCCCAGGGTCCTGTCTTTCGGCATGGACTTGGCCATCTCAGCCAGCCTCGTCCGTTCCGCATCCGCTTCGTCGAACCGACCTGTGGCCGCGTAGGCCAATCCGCGCGCGTAGCGCCAGATCGCCGCCGTATACACCAGCTCGGCCGGAGGCGGCGGGACGGCCAACAGGTCGTTCCACTTGCCGAACCGGGCCAGCGCAAAGAGCAGCGTAGGGGTGAACTCTTCCATCGACGGATCTTTGCGCGCCTCGTCCCACGAGACCACTCGATGGAGATCGCGGGCGGCCTGGATGGCCTCCCGGCTCCGACCTTCCATGGTGAGCGCCGCCCAGAGGAAGTGGAGATTATGCGGATAGTAGCCGGTCGGGTAAATGCCGGTGAGGTGCCGGTGCTTCAAATAGGCTCGATCGACCGCGGCTGCATGCATGTTCCGCTCCGCCGCTTCCCGATACCGGCCCAGTCGCAGATAAATGTGGGCCGGCATATGGACCAGATGGCCCGCACCCGGGACGAGCGCCGGAAGCCGCTCGGCGCAGGGAAGCGCGCGTTCCGGCCTCGGCGATGCCTCGACCGCATGGATATAGTAATGACAGGCCCCGGGATGGTCAGGGTTCAGCGTCAAGACGCGTTCGAGGGTCGTCACGAGCTCTTCCGTGTTTCCCTTGGGTTGGCCGTCGGGGGTCCAGAAGTTCCACGGCTGCAAGTTCATCAGCGCCTCGGCGAAGAGCGTCCCCGCATCGGTGTCATCCGCGTACCGTTTCCAGACTTCCCGCATTGCATCCGCGTAGGCTTGATCCAACGTCTCCCGTTTTGCGTTCGGATCCGGCGAATAGCGGGTGGCGAGCGCCTCGATGTAAGCGCGTTCCTTGGGGCCGGCATGCTCGCGTCGAGTCAGGGCCTGTTGCAGGGCGTGATACGCGCGGCGTTCCTGTTCCTTGTCCATCGGCGCGTTGATGTTCGGCCCCAGCGCCAGCGCGACACCCCAGTAAGGCATGGCCGCGGCGGGATCGTGCCGCGTCGCTTCCTCAAACGAGTGCATCGCCTCCTCGTGATTGAAGGCATACACCAGCCGCAGGCCTTGATCGAAATACTGTTGGGCCTTCGGCGAAGGCGTCGTGATGTGATGGTGGAGGCTGCCCAGATTGTCGTACAGCGGTACTGCGGGGGACACTTGACCCGACACGGTCTGTCTCCCGCTCGAACACGCTCCAGAAGAGAGCGTCACGCTCAGGACGGCCAAAAGCCCCCACGCCGCAGATGGAGACGCCGCGCTCACCCTCCTCATGACGACACCCCCGCCCAGGCTTCCGCGGCGGCAGGCTCTGCGACGCCGCGCCGAGGCCCGGTCGACCGCGCCGCCCGATTCTCAGGCCTTCGGGTCCCCACGGAGTCGGGCGGCGTCGCGCGTATCGCCGCCGTGTCCAATTCGTCGCCGAACTGGAGGAGAACTCCTTGCTGCGAGCGGATCATCGCGTTGAGGTCTCCAACTCGCGCGGTGATCTGCGCCAACTCCCGCTGCTGAGCCGCAACCTGCTCCCGCAAGGCGATCACCTCACGGACGAGGTCCTGAACCTGAGCATCGTTACTCCTCGTCGCATGGATGGCTTGCGCCTGCTCTATGAGCCGCCGCGCCAGACGACGGCCTTTCTCCATGATGACGCTCCGCATACGATTCAGCTTCGGTGGCACCTCTGCGAACTTTTCCTTGACGGCCGACGTCCACCGCCGCGCCGCGACGGCCATCCGCACCCGGCAGATCCCCGCCGCGCAGCGCAACGCCGCCCACGCTGACGCGCATCGTGGAGCGAGGTGTTCTCGAATCTTCCGAACGATCGTGCGCCCGCGGGAGGCCCAGGCTGCGAGATGCCGGGGCCACCGAGCGACCTGCCCGATCCACTCGCGAGCGGCGGCCGTTCTCTGCTCCAGTTTCAGCAAAATGATGGTTCGCGCGAACGGATGGCGTCCGGGCATCGGGCGGTCCGCAGGAAGAATCCGGATGAGTTTCACGGGAGCCTCTTTGAACATTCGCGCCATGACGGCACCTCCAGTGCGGCGAGCTTTTCAGGGGGCCCCGAGGCCGCCGCTCTCGTCGGAAGATGGTCGAGATGAGTCTGAGCCGGTCAAGAATCGAGGAACACGGCGGAGAACGGACGCCCGAACGGCGGGTCATACCCATGACGAAAGGGTTCAAGGGCGGCCAGGTCGTATCGGGATCGAACGGTGAAGGTCACGGCTCCCCGAAGCAAGTAGCGAGCAGCCGGAGCCAGAGGGCTCGCGGAGACTGGGGACACGATTATCTTTCTGCTCTGAAAATAGGCGCGAGGCTGGAGGCCCGCGGCTAGAGGTCTGTGTCTCTTCCCCCTCGCCCCGAGCCCCTCGCCTCTTGCCCAGCCATGATGTTCATCATGCGTGGGGAAGCCGTCGCTCATGAAGACTGTGTACTCTTGCCCGACGCCTTAGTCAATGGGAGTACTTGCAGGAGACGGAGAGGCGACAAACGGGAGGCAGGGCCGGCCGCTTCAATGGAGTCGAAGCGGCCGGCTTCGCGGCGCACCTATTGCACTACTGCACGACACACAGTTCCGGCACTTGCGTGCACGCCTCATCCGGTAGCGGCGCGGGCACAGGCCTGGGAGGCCCAGGAGGCGTGATATGACAGCTCCCGTGTTGTGAATTGCCACGGAGAGCAGATTGGCAAGGATTGTGCCGTCGCGGCAGCCGTGCCGATCGAGCGCGGTCTTCAGAACTCGACGCGGTTCCGAGGAGTTACAGCACTGTCGACCATAGGGATAGACGGGACTGCGGCGGACGCGTGGTTACGGTGAAGGAAGGACCCTACACGGCTAAACACGATGATTCTCCTGGAAGGCTTTCAGACTGTGTGTGATCAGAACCGGGTCACGCTGGAGAAATTGAAGTCGCGAATTTTCATGGCGGGCACGAGCAGCTTGCCGGTCTCGGTGGTAACCGCCTCCTCAGGCACGGTGAACGCCTCGATCTCATTGAAGGCCCGCAGCGGACTGTCATGGAACCGGAAGTTGCGCACCGCCGTCGTGACTCTGCCGTCCTCGATCAGAAATGTGCCGTCCCTGGTCATGCCGGTCAAGGTCAGATCGGTGGGATTGACGGGGCGGATATACCAGAAGGTGGTGACGAGCACCCCTCGCGCCGTGCTCCGGATCAGCTCTTCGACGCCGGCCTTCGCCGATTCGCCGCCGGAGAGCAGCGGCGATTCCAGCGTGGCGATGCGGTCGATGCCGTGCTCCTTGGCGGTGAACCGGTCGTACGACAGTTGCCGGAGCACGCCGGCCTCGATCCACGTCGAGTCGCTCACCGGCAGGCCTTCGCTCGTGAATCCGTAGCCGAGCAAATCCGGGTGGTCGGGTCGGTTCTTCAGCGACAGCCGCGGATCGACAATCCGTTGGCCCAGCTTGCCGCTGAACGGGCTGGTTCCTTTATAGAACGCCTTGGCGTCCAGCATCCAGATCAACCAGGTCAGAAGGCCGGCCACTGCCGGCGCTTCGAGAATGACCGTGTAGCGGCCGGCCGACATCTCTTTCGCCTCGACGGACCGCTTCGCCTTGTCGATGGCGAACCGCGTCCGTTCGCGCACGGCAAGCCGATCGATCGACCGGTGCGCCGCCGCAGCCCAGCCGGTCGCCTCGCCCTCCTGCGCCGTGAGGCTGAATCGGGCCTCGGTCCGCTCCTCGTGGGCGAACAGGCCGTTGCTCGCGGCCACGCCGACGGCCGCGGCGCAGGACGAGACGATGCCGGCCGCCGTGAGCCGCTCGGCCCGGCACAACTCGATGGCTTGTCTCGCGTGGGCCAAGCGGCCGGACGGGCCGGCGGCCGCCGTTTCCGGCCGAGATGTCGGCACCGTCGGGCAGGATTGCGGTTCGACCGGCGGCAGGTATTCGGGGTCTTCGGGAGAAACCCGCGCGAGCCGTTCGGCTCGTGTAAGCGCCTCCTGGACCGAACCCGCGGTCAGGTCCGTCGTGCCGGCGGTTCCGTGTCGTCGGCCGAACGCCACGGTGACGCTGAAGGAGATGCGCCGGGTGTCGACGTTCTGGATGACCTGATTGTTGGCGAAACGGACGGTGCCGCCGTGCTGGTCATGGAGCGCGACGAAGGTCTGATCGCCGCGCGAACGCTTGAAGACCAGGTCGGCGAGAAAGTGGAATTCGTCCCGGTCGGTCAGTTTCGGCGCAGCGGCTGAGCCCTCGGTCATGATGCAGCCTGTCCTCGAATCACGTTCACGTTCCGAAAGCGCGCATGCGCGGCGGCGTGGGTCATCCAGCCCGACTGACCGGGCTGACCTTTCCCGCAGGTGATGAACCCGTACCGGCGGCGGTGCGAGCGATCCGCCACGCCGTCGCATCTGCCCCAGAACTCCGGCGTGATGCCGTAATAGATCACGTCCCGGAGCATGTGAGCGCGCCGACCATGCTCGATGAGCCAGAAGGCGTCGCCGCCGAACTGGAAGTTATACCGCCGCTGGTCGATGCTGTAGGAACCATGGCCTTCGATGTAGATGCCGCGTTTCACATCGGCGATCAGATCGTTCAACGAGGCCGCGCCCGGCTCGAGCCCGATGTTGGCGATCCGCACGATCGGCACGCTGCCCCACCCGTCCGCCCGGTTCGACCCGCGCGAACGCGGCTCGCCGATCTTGGGCGCCGTCTCGCGGTTCGTGCAGTAGCCGACGAAGATCCCTTCGCGCACGATGTCCCACTGCTGGCAGGCCACCCCGTCGTCGTCGTATCCCGTGGCGGCGAGCGTCTCCGGTTCGGTATTATCGGCCACGAGATTCACATGGGGCGACCCGTAGCGGAAGGTCCCTCGCTTGTCAGGCGTGAGAAAACTCGTCCCCGCGTAGTTCGCCTCGTAGCCCAACGCGCGATCCAGCTCGCTGGGATGGCCGCAGGTTTCGTGGATGGTGAGCGACAGGTGCTCCGGATCGAGTACGAGATCGTAGCGCCCCGGATCCACCGGCGGAGCCTTGACTTTCTCCACCGCCTGCGCGGCGATGCGCGGCGCTTCGGCCAAGAAGTTGGCGTCGGCGATCAGCTCGTAGCCGGTGCGGAGGTGCGGCGTGCTGAAACTGCGCGAGGCGAAGCGCCCGTCGTGCACCGCGGTCGCCTCGAAGTCGCCTTGTGTCGCCAGGAGATCGAACTCCAACCGCGAGCCCTCGCTGGAAACAAACAACTTGAGATCGCGACGGGCCCAGAGGTTCGCGCGGCTGCGGACGACGCCGGGCTGCCGGTGGACGTACTCCATCACATCCAGCAGCAGCAACGTCTTGTCTTCCAGCGGCACGGAGAACGGATCGATCTGCCGAGGCGTGATCACCCTATCTCGATGGACCGGCTCGTCGGCCAGGCGCACCGGCTCGCTGAGCAGATCGGCCGATCCCTTTGCGATTTCGATCGCCAGCTTTGCGACCCGCGGCACTTCCTCCAGCGACAGGATCGAGCTGGCCGCGAAACCCCAGGCTCCGCGATAGAGGACGCGCACGCCGAAGCCGCTGTCGCGGCTGTCCCGCACCTTCGCAATCCGCCGATCCTCGCCGTGAACGGTCTGCGTCGTGCTGTCCAGAATGCGAATGTCGCCGTACTCCGCCCCGGCCTCCCGGACGTGCGACAAGGCCAGTTCGGCCAGTTCATCCCAGTTCAATGCCTTCATGGTTCTGTTCCCAACGCATAGTCAGAAGATCCGGCCAAGGCGATTAGTATAGCAGTCTTCGTGATCCTTGGGGTTCGCCATACGATGTCCCTGGCACGTCGCGAACAGCTAACAGCAAGCAGCGCAGAGCTACTCGCTGTTGGCTATTCGCTGCTCGCCATGTTCTACACGGGTCGCTGGGGCAGGCTAGGCGCCTGTTCCCATCCGGGTGGCATCGACAAACTGCTCGGTCGAGTCGTCGATGGCCCGTCCGTGGCGCCCGCCGGGGGGCAGGATGTAGAGCAGTTTGGAATTGATCTTCTCGTGCGTCGCTTCGGGCAGCCTCATTTCGTACATGACGGGCCGCTGATGATCGGCGAGCTGGAGCCGGGGATTGTACACGCTGTTGAACTTCCACAACATCTTCACGAAGTTCGTCTGGCCGCGGAGCAGATGGCCGGCCGCGATCTTGGCCGTGGACTTGAGGGCGGTCCAGCCGAGATGCTTCGTGTTGAGCACCTGTTGGGTCTTAACCAATTCCTCGTAAAACTCGGGAAGCGGCAGCCGCGTCGGCAACACCGCGTGCTGGATGTCGAAGAGCCGATAGTCCCGCGTCTGGAACTTCCGCGTTTCGGTGCGCCAGCTCTCCGTTCCCGGATAGGGGGTGTTGACGCTGATGTTCACGATTTCCGGAATCTCCAGACACCATTGCCGGATGACCTCGAACCGTTTCCGATCCCAGTCGGGATCCGCGATCAGGTTGATGGCGACCGTGATGCCCAGCGACCTGGCGAACTCCAGCGCCTCGAAGTTCTTGCCGAGCGAGATGCGCTTGCGGTGCATTTTGAGGCCTTCTTCGTCGATCGCCTCGATGCCCAGAAACATGTACTGAAGGCCCAGTCTTTTCCAGAACTGGAAAACCTCCTTGTTCCGCAGGAGCACGTCGCCGCGCGTTTCGAGGTAATACTGCTTCTTAATGCCTTTCTTCGCGACCGCCTCGCCGATCTCGAGCCCGTGTTTCGCCTGGATGAACGCCACGTCGTCCACGATGAAGACGCCGGGCTCCTCAATCCGTCGGAGATCTTCGACGGCCCGCTCCGGGCTGACGACTCGATAACTCCGCCCGTAAAAGGTCCAGGCGCTACAGAAGGAGCAGTCCCAGGGACAGCCGCGCGCAAATTCGATGGAGGCACAGGGGTCCAGCACGCCGATGAAATATTTGCGGCGATGACGCAGCAGATCTCGCGCGGGGCGCAGGTGATCCAGGCTTTCGACAAACTGCGGCGGCGGCCCTTCCCCAGTCAGCGCGACGACGCCGGGCACCTTAGCGACGGCGCGGCGATCGTGTTCGATGGCCAGCAGGAGGTCGGTGACGGCGGCCTCGCCTTCGCCTTTCAGCACACAGTCGATGGCGCCGGCTCCGTGTTCCAGAAATTCTTGCGCGATAAAGGACGCGCTGTGACCTCCGACGAAGAAAAAGCAGTCGGGCAGTTTCTGTTTGGTCAATTTGGCCAGGTCGACGATTTCCGGCACGTTCGCCAGATAATTGCAGGAAAAAGCGACGACGTCGGGCCTCCACTCGTCGAGCAGCCTCACGTAGTCGCGGTGCGTCTCCACCTGCAGATCCAGCAGCCGGACGTCGTAACCGGCCTGTCTGGCGGCCTGCGCGACCAACTCCAGACCGAGCGGCTCCAGCCGCAGATAGATCTTGGTGTACATGAGCGGACCGGGATGAACCGCGAGCACTTTCATGCGCCGAGACCTCTTCCTGGAGACCCTATACGACCGGGGACTTAGGGGGATGATCCTGCCAGACCCTGCCGATTTGTTCAACTGACAGATCGCCGGGTCTGTCGTTGGTCGTCACAGTAGGAAATTTCTTACACAGCCTTCGCGGGCCTTCGTCTCGCCGAACATAGGGCAGGAAAATAGTGATCGGGCGAGAGGCACGAGGCGAGCGGCGAGGGGTTCAACGCCTGGGTCCTAACCTCTGGCCTCTGGCCTCTAACCTCGCGCCCATTGTTTTCAGGGTCAGTAGCCGATTTTCTCCCAGAGCCGATCCGGTTCCGGGGCCGGGCCACGATGGCACACGGTCAGTGCCAGGTCCGGACGATCGGTGAAGAACCCGTCCACGCCGAACAGATGGAGCGCCAACAGTTCCCACCGGTCGTTGACGGTCCAGGAATGGACGAAGAGGCCGGCTCGGTGGGCTTGGCCCGTGTACCAGGGCCAGGTCGTGAGGTAGCGCACCGGTGCTGCGCCCCGATCCCAGCGCGGGCTGAGCGCATGACGAAGGCCCCATGTCCCGATCCCGGACGCCACCGCCCTCGCCTTCTTGAACAGCAAGTCCCATCCTTCGCGGGCGATCAGCGTTTCGTCGATCAGGAAGACTCTGGGCACCTGAGGCGCCAGAGCTTGCAACCGGGCGAGGCTGTCGAGCTCGAACGACTGGAGGATCACGCGCGATTGCGGACCGGCGGCCGCCCGGTCGATCCACCCCTGCGCGGTAAGCGTCTCGATCAATTGCCGCTCGATCTCCGGATAGCGGTGCGCGGATTTGGTTTCGATGTACAGGCCCGGGCGCCGGTCTTCGCCCTCGGCGATGGTGAGCACCTCATCCAGCCGCAGGATGCGCAGGCCGCGAAACGCCGACCGCGCTCGTTTCGGAAACCGCCGGTTGAACCACGAGCCGGCATCCAGGCGCTGCAGCTCTTCGAACGTAAAGGAGCCGACCGGCGCTTGCTCGCGGCCGGGGAAAATTTCGGCCACGTTGGTGGTGCGGGACAAATCGTCGTCATGGAAGACAACGAGCACACCGTCACGGGACCGCTGGAGATCCAGCTCCAGATAATCGGCGCCCATCTCGCGCGCGAGCAGATACGCGGGACGAGTGCCCTCCGGCGCGTAAAAGGATGCGCCTCGGTGGGCGATGACGGCGGGATGGGGAATGCTCAGGGCCTGAGCCAACCGTTTGCCGCGCGAGGGCGCGCTCAGCGCCGCTCCCAGCGCCAACGAAACCCCCGCCAGGGCGAGGGCGCCGAGCGCGATGGTCAGCCACAGTTTCATGACTTGTTCCGTGCGACCTTCTTCCTCTTCCGGCGGAGAAGCGTCACCGGATGGCTTGGCTTCGCGCCTTCGATTCGCGTACCATCCCAGCCCATGCCTCCGCCCGCACCATCCATGCTTCCGCCGGAACAGACCGCTCGCCAGCGTATTCTGGATTTGCTCCTCGACGCGCGGCTCACGTCACGGCAACTGGCCCAACTGGTCGGCATCTCCGAACGCCAGGTCGAAGAGCATCTGACCCACATCGTGAAAACCGTCGCCCGCGATCGGTCGCGCCGCTTCATGCTGGAACCCTCCGCCTGCCAGGATTGCGGCTATATCTTTCGGGACCGGTCGCGTCTGACCAGACCGAGTCGTTGTCCCCGCTGCCGGAGCGAGGCGATCACGGCCCCGCGGTATGGAATCGACCTTTCGGCTTCCCGCACCGGGACCCGGCCCAAGGGTTTGTAATCCTGCCCGGTCGGACTCACCGAGAGGATGATGGAATTCGCTTGGTCTCTTCGACTCCTTCCGCTACCCTTTGCTGAGACGTTGCACCTGCGAGCATCGCGACGCAGGCTCCGGTCATGGGATTCAACGCTGACCTCCACAACTTCACCCCCGCCGATTTGAAGCGGGATCTGTTCGCATCGATCGTCGTGTTCCTGGTGGCGCTGCCCCTCTGCATGGGCATTGCGGTCGCCTCCGGCGCGCCGCCGGCGACCGGCATCCTCACCGGCATCGTCGGCGGACTCGTCGTCGGGTGGCTGTCGGGCTGTCCGCTGCAGGTCAGCGGGCCGGCGGCCGGTCTGAGCGTGATCGTCTATGAGCTGATCCAGACCCACGGCCTGGAGAAGTTGGCCGTGATCGTCCTGATGGCCGGCGTCATTCAGATCGCGTCGGCCTGGCTCCAGTTGGGACAATGGTTCCGGGCCGTCTCTCCCGCGGTGATTCATGGGATGTTGGCCGGCATCGGCGTGCTGATCTTCGCCAGCCAGTTTCACGTCATGATCGACGACACGCCGAAAGGCAGCGGGATCGAAAACATTCTGACCATTCCCGCCGCCGTGTGGAAGGGGCTCGTGCCGGATCACGACGTCGCCACAAACCATCACGTCGCCGCGCGGATCGGGCTGCTCACGATCGGGGCCATCGTTCTCTGGAATCTCCTGACACCCAAGAAGGCGAGAGTCATTCCCGCGCTGTTGATCGGCGTCGCGCTGGCCTCCTCGGTCTCGATGATGTTCGATCTCCCGATCAGCCACATCAAGGTCCGCGACGATCTCCTGAGCATCATCCAGTTCCCGACGGCCGAGAACCTTCGCCATCTCCTGGACACCGCGACGCTGGCGGAAGCGCTGGCGCTCGCGCTCATCGCCAGCGTGGAAACCCTGCTATCGGCCACGGCGGTGGACCACCTCCACACTGGCCGCCGCACCCGCTATAACCGCGAACTGTTCAGCCAGGGCGTGGGCAACATGCTCTGCGGGCTCCTCGGCGCGCTGCCCATGACGGGCGTCATCGTCCGCAGCGCGGCCAACGTCCACGCCGGCGCCCGGACCCGCGCCTCCGCCATCCTTCACGGAACCTGGCTGCTGCTCTTCGTCTCGTTTCTTCCCTTCGTGCTTCGTCTGATCCCTACGGCGAGCCTGGGCGCCGTGCTGGTCTTCACCGGCTACAAGCTCATCAACGTCGGAGCGATCCGCGAATTGAGGACGCACGGCCGAAGCGAGGTGTTGATCTACGCGGGGACGCTCGGCACGATCGTGGCGACCAATCTGCTGACAGGGGTACTGGTCGGCGTAGGCTTGGCCGTCGCCAAATTGATTTACACCACGCAGAACCTCGAGACGGAATTCTCGTCCGATGTCCGTCCCGGCGCGTTGACGCTGGAACTCAAAGGCGTCGCCACCTTCGTGAGTCTCCCGAAGCTCGCCACGGCGCTCGAGCTGGTCCCGCCCGGCACCGAAGTCCATCTCCGCTTCGACTCGCTCCGCCACATCGATCACGCCTGCCTGAATCTGATCGAATCCTGGCAGAAGCTGCACGAGGCGGACGGCGGGCGCGTGCGGCTCGACTGAGACAAATTGCGCGCCCACTCGTATCACGCTCGCCAGACCCCGCGCCACCCCGACAGCCCGATCACCAAACTACTGATGCTGTGATCGCCTCTCCCGGCGTTTTCCCGCTGGACGAGCCCGACACGCCACAGCTACCATGAGAGCTTCCGGAACGAGGTGGTTGCATGACGCGCACCGTGATCGGGTGGTTCTTTGCACTCGCGCTCGCCGCGGCGAGCTGCACCGGCAACAAGGCGGACGAGTTGTTCGAGACCGCGCAATTCGAAGAAAAACAGAACCACCAGGCGCACGCCAAGGAACTGTACGAAGAGATCCTCCGCGACTACCCGAACAGCGACGCGGCGAAGAAAGCCAAGGACAGGCTGGCCGCACTGAGTCAAAGCCGATAAGGATCAGCCGGACTTGGGAAACCACGGGAAGAAGGCGCTCGTGGTTCGCTGGTAGATGCGGTACTCCTCCCCGCGGCTGGCGACGGCCTGTTCCTCGGCCGGTGGAATGCCCGTCACTTTGAGCAGCGCCCAGCCCATCACGACGGGCCCCAGCAGCGTCACCCACCAGTTCGGCAGCCCAACGCCCATCACGACGTAACCCCACCAGTGCAGCCATTCGAAGAAGTAGTTGGGATGGCGCGAATACCGCCACAACCCTTCGCGGCAGACTCTGTCGCGGTTCCAGGGCTTGGCGCGAAACTGCGCCAGTTGCCGATCCGCGACCGCTTCGCCGGTGACGGCGACGAGCCAGACGAGCGCGCCGGCCAACTCCCACAGACTGAAGGTCGGCCGAGGGTTCTGCATGAGGACCAGAAAGGGCAGCGAAAACAGGGCGACCGCGGCGGCCTGCAGTTGAAAATAGAGGAGCATTCGGACGTCTTGCTGTTCGCCCCACTCCTGCCGGAGCCGGCGATACCGCGCATCTTCCGCTTTACCGAGCACGCGATCGACCAGGATGTAGAACCCGAGGCGAAAGGCATAGATCGATCCCATGATCGCGACGAGCCAACGGCGATCCGTGTCTCCGTGGGAAGCCCATGCATACCAGCAGACGACGAGGCCGAGCCCCAGACACCAGGCGGCGTCCGCGATCGAGGCGTTCCGCACGCGGAGCGCTAGCGCCCACAGTCCCGCCATGAGGACGGCCATCGCCAGATAACCCGTCACGACCAGGGTGAGAGGGTCGGACCCCGTCATCGCGTGCTCCTCTTCCCGAACTTGCACCTCACCGGGACCCATTGCTCCAGTCATGCAATGGGTGCCCTGCTGCACGCATCACGCTTCAGGGGTTTTAGTAGTCCCAAAGATCGTCACCACGGCCCGTGCGGCCGGCCAGCCACTCGTCGAATCCCGGCAACCGAAACGATAGCAGCGCGTGGATCTTATCGCAGTTCAGGGACAAGTCCGGGGGACGGTATGGCCCGGCGTAGTCCCGAACCGATCCGGGCGCCATTTCAGCTTGCAGCTCCGGCCACTGTGCGGCCAGCAGCCGGCCGATGTCCCATCGCGAGAGCCGCTCGGCGCCGGCCAGATGGTACAGTCCGGGCCGATTCTGTGTCGTCAATTCCCAGACGGCCCGCGCCGTGACCCCGGCGGGAATCGGGCAACGAAATTCATCGGTGAACAGCGTGAGTCTCCGCCCCGCTTGCCACGCTCGTCGCATCTCTTCGACGAAACTGCGGTCTCCCGTCGGCGACCAGCCCGCGTTCAGCGACGTCCGCACGACCGTATGCTTCGGGTTCGCCAGCACATGCCGTTCGGCCGCCAGTTTGGTTTCGGCGTAGACGCTCAGCGGATGGGGCTCGTCGGTTTCCACGTACCGGCCCGTGCGGCCGTCGAAGACCTGGTCGCTGGAGAAGAAGACAAAGGCGATGTCGGCCGACAGGTCGGCGAGCCGCGCCGTGACGTCGACATTGAGCCTGTGCGCCAGCGCCGGCTCCCGCTCGCAGGCTTCGGTCCGGCTCAAGGCCGCGCAGTGAATGACGAGGCTGGGCTGGAGCATCAGCCACAGTTCGCGGACCCGAGCCGCATCGGTGAGATCGAGGTCGGAACGGGTTAGCCCCTGGACCCGCCATTCCGGCGCCCACCGCGCGGCGGTCTTGACGAGGTAGCTCCCGATGAGCCCGCCGGCGCCGGTGACGAGGGCGACCGGCGTCGCGCCTTCAGCGTCGGCGGCACGTGGCATGAGGGCTCATCAGGTACGCGTCAGCTTCCGATACCGGATCCGGTGCGGCCGTTCGGCTTCCTTGCCGAGCCGCCTCTTCCGGTCGGCTTCGTACTCGCTGTAGTTGCCTTCGAACCAGACGACGCGGCTATCGCCCTCGAACGCCAGGATGTGGGTGGCGATGCGGTCCAGGAACCAGCGGTCGTGGCTGCTCACGACGGCGCAGCCGCCGAAAGACTCCAGCCCCTCTTCCAACGCGCGCAGGGTGTTCACGTCGAGATCGTTCGTCGGCTCGTCTAAGAGGAGAAGGTTCGCGCCTTCCTTGAGCATCCGCGCGAGATGCACCCGGTTGCGCTCCCCGCCCGAGAGGTCCTTCACCTTCTTCTGCTGGTCGGTGCCGCTGAAGTTGAACCGCGCGCAATACGCCCGCGAGCTGACCTCGACCTTGCCGAGCTTGATCGTGTCGTTCCCGTCGGAGATGACCTCCCGGACGGTTTTATTGCCGTCGAGCGTCCGATCCTGGTCCACGTAGCCCAGCCTCACCGTCTCGCCGAGCTTGATCGTGCCCGCGTCCGGTTTCTCCTTGCCGACGATCATCTTGAACAGGGTCGTCTTGCCGGCGCCGTTCGGCCCGATGACGCCGACGATGCCGCCGCGCGGCAGGCTGAAACTGAGGTTTTCGAACAGGACCTTGTCGCCGTAGGCCTTGCTGACGCCTCTCGCCTCGACCACCACGTCGCCGAGGCGCGGCCCCGGCGGAATGTAAATCTCCAGGTCCTCGGCCCTCCGTTCCTGCTGCTGGCTCACCAGCTCTTCGTAGCGGTTGAGCCGGGCCTTGCCCTTGGCCTGGCGCGCCTTGGGCGACATGCGGATCCATTCCAGCTCGCGCTCCAAGGTCTTCCGCCGCCTGGATTCGGCCTTCTCTTCCTTCTCCAGCCGCGCCTGCTTCTGCTCGAGCCACGACGAGTAGTTGCCCTGAAAGGGAATCCCGTGGCCGCGATCGAGCTCCAGGATCCAGCCGGCCACGTTGTCGAGAAAGTACCGGTCGTGCGTGACGGCGATGACCGTGCCCTTGTACCGCTGCAGATGCTGCTCCAGCCACTGCACCGATTCGGCGTCGAGATGGTTCGTCGGTTCGTCGAGCAAGAGGATATCCGGTTCCTGGATCAACAGACGGCAGAGCGCGACCCGGCGCTTCTCCCCGCCGGAGAGCGTGCCGACCTTCTGATCGGCCGGTGGACAGCGAAGCGCGTCCATCGCGACCTCCAGCTCGTTTTCCAGCTCCCAGCCGTTGGCGGCCTCGATCCGTTCCTGAAGCTGGGCCTGCTTCTCCAACAGCTTGTCCATCTCCTCGGGCGAGGCCCCGCCGATCTTGTTGCTCACGTCCTCATACTCTTTCAGCAGGGCGATCACGTCCTTGCGGCCCTCTTCGACGACCTCCTTCACCGTCTTGGTCGGATCGAGTTGCGGTTCCTGTTCGAGCAGGCCGACCGTGTAGCCCTTGGACATGGTGATCTCGCCCAGATAACCCTTGTCCGCGCCGGCGATGATGCGCAGCAGCGTGCTTTTGCCCGACCCGTTCAACCCCAGCACGCCGATTTTAGCGCCGTAGTAGAAGCCCAGATAAATGTCCCGCAGCACCTGCTTTTTCGGCGGATAGACCTTGCCGACGCCGATCAAGGAGAAAATCACCTGCTTGTCGTTCGCGCTCATGGATTCCGAACCAGTCCTTTCTTCCGCCGTACTCTCGGAGAACGTCCGTTTGACTGTCCGACGGCTCACGACCGAGCCGGCAGCGCGGTAGTCTAACACAGCACCGGTGTGGACGACAGGGCACAAACTCGTCCCTGTCCGTCGGACACGTGATATGGTACACAGAAACAAGGCGGAGCCATTTCCGTTTCATCAATCCGAGATATCCTCTTGAACGAGCACCTGCCTTCTGCATCGCCCTGGCGCGCCTTGAGCCATCGCAACTTCGCCCTCTTTGCGGCAGGCCATGGGGTTTCCCTGTGCGGCTCCTGGATGCAAAGCCTGGCGCAAGCCTGGCTCGTCTATCGGCTGACCGAGTCGCCGCTTCTCCTGGGCGTGACGGAATTCCTCGCCCGGGCGCCGATCCTCTTCCTGTCGCTCGCGGCCGGCCTGGTGGCGGACCGAGTCCCTCGCTATCGACTGATGGTCCTCACCCAAACCCTGTTGCTGCTCCAGGCGGCGACCCTGGCGGCGCTCACGCTCACCGGCTTCGTGACGGTCCCCTGGATTCTTGCGCTCGCGCTGCTGATGGGCCTGATCAGCTCGCTGGAAATTCCGACCCGGCAGACGTTCATGACCGATCTGGTCCCGTCGCAGGATATCCCGTCCGCCATCGGATTGAATTCCTCGATGTTCAACGCCGCCCGGATCGTGGGCCCGTCCATCGCGGGCGTGCTCGTCGCGACCGTGGGCGAAGGCCCCTGCTTCCTGATCAACGCCCTGAGCTACCTGGTGGTCCTCGGCTGCCTGAAGGCGATGCGGATGGCTCCGCTTCCGCCTCTCCCGCCGGGCGACGCCGCGAGCCAGCTCCGCGAAGGTCTGACCTATGCCCGCACAACTCCTCACGTCCGCGCGGTGCTGGCCGCGGTCGCCGTCGTCAGCGTCGCCGCCATACCCTACGCCACGCTCCTGCCCGTCTTTGCGGGCGAAGTGCTCCGGGTCGGGCCGGCCGGGCTCGGCTGGCTGATGGCCGCGACCGGTGTGGGAGCCTTGGCCGGCGCGCTCAAGCTCGCGCGCCGGCCCTCGGTAACCGGCCTCCCCTCATCCATCTGCCGCGCGGTGACTCTGTTCGGCGGCAGCCTGCTTCTGTTCGCCGCCAGCCGGTCGCTGTGGCTCTCCCTCCCGGCCCTGGCCGCGATCGGCTTCGCCATGGTCGGCACCTTGGCCGCGAGCAACACCTTGCTGCAATCGCTCGCGCCGGACGGTATGCGCGGGCGGGTGGTCAGCCTCTACACCACCGCCTCGCTGGGGCTCACCGTCTTCGGCAGCCTGTTGGGCGGTGTCGCCGGCGCATGGATCGGCGCGCCGCTCACGGTGGCCATGGGCGGGCTGGTCACGCTGGCGGCGGCCGCCGGGCTGCGAAGATCCCTGCCCGGACTCCGTCGTCACGCCGAGCTTGAGCGCCTTCCGGTTCCGTAATTCACGGCCGCGCCTCGATGATCAAAACGGACGAATGACCACTTCGTTCCGCCGCGGGGTTGCCCAAGGCCCGGCCATCGGCGATAATGGCAGAACGCCGAGAAGTGATGGTCCCGTGATGCGAGGCGAACATCGCGCAAGATGGAGGGGTCATGTTCAGACCGCAGGGACAGGCATTCCGAGTCTTTCTCCGAGACCCATCGCCCGGCCTGTCGCGAGGCTTTTCCTCGCCGTCGTCTTGACCGCGTTATCGGGGGCGGCACCCGCTTCGACGTGGGCCGAGGATCGCGAACAACAAGACCTAGTGGATCGTGCGCGGATGACCCTGGAGGGCTTTCTGGCCGATTCCAACATGAGCTGGTTTCAGGATCATGTGAAGGAGGCCAAGGGCCTGTTCATCGTGCCCCAGTTTTTGAAGGCCGCCTTCTTCTTCGGCGGCGCAGGGGGAAGCGGCGTCTTGCTGGTTCGGGACGAGCACACCGGCGAGTGGAGCGAACCGGCGTTCTACACGATGGGGGCCGGCAGCTTCGGCTTCCAGTTCGGCGCGCAGGCCGCCGAAGTGATCCTGCTCATCATGACCAAGAAGGGCGTCGAATCCATGCTGACCAGCACCTTCAAGCTCGGCGCCGATGCTTCCATCGCCGTCGGACCGGTGGGCGCCGGCGCAGCAGGGGCGACCGCTCCCAACCTCAGTGTCGATCTGCTGTCCTTCGCGCGGGCCAAAGGCCTCTTCGCGGGCGTGTCGTTGGAAGGCGCCGTCATCGCCTTTCGGGATGAGTGGAACAGCTCCTACTACGGCAAGACCGTTCGGCCCGCCGATATCCTCGTCCGCCGCGAGGTGAACAATCCCCACTCGGCGGGCCTGCGCGAAGCGGTGATGAAGGCCGCGGCGGGGAAAGACAAATAGCTGCCGGTCGTCAGTTCTCAACTTCCGGAACTGACAGCCGAAAGCTGTAAACTGTTCACTGAAAACCCGCTCTGCGCCGTCGGCGCCTTTGAGTTCAAACGCCGCGATCTCGCTCATGTTCGATTCAGCACGCTTCTGATGAACGCGCCCAGCTGCGTCACGACCCTATCCGGAATTTCGTGACCCCCTCGAAAGCTGTGCCACTCCACCCGCAGCCCGGCCTGCGTCAATTCATCCCGCAGCCGCTCGGCCATCAGGTGCGGCAGGATGTGATCGTGTGTGCCGTGGCTCTGGAAGACCGGCAGGCCTCGCCGCTTCGGCATCAACGGCGCCCACTCATCCTGAGCGAGTAACGTGCCCGAGAGCAACACCAGTCCGGCGAACCGATCATCCGTCCTCAACATCACGTCGCAGGCCAGCATGGCGCCCTGCGAGAATCCGCCGAGGACGGTCTTCCTGGAATCGACCCCGAAACGACGCTCTAACTCCTTGAGTATCGCCTGCACCCCCTGTCTCGCCGCGGGCAGGCCCTTGGGCACTTCCCGCGACAAATCACGGAAACGGCCCGCGGCGATGTCCTGGTTGACCCGGTTCCAGTCGATCATCCACCAGGCTCGTGAGTCGCCGAAACCGAGATTGGGGGAGAGCGGTCCTTCGGGAAAGAGGAACCGGGTCCCGGCCGGGGCGCCAATGGCGTCCCCGAGCGAGACGAGATCATCCCCGGGCGCGCCGAACCCGTGCAGCAGGATGACCACCGGGCCATGCCCTCCGCCTTTCCCGTCCGTCCCGCCGGTGATCCGGACCGTCAATCCGCCGAGCTTCTCGATGCGCATGCGATCACGAAGAGCAGCTCACGACGAGGTGCTTGCCCCAGTCAGGCGGAGCGGCGGCGTAGGATTCCATGCCCGGCTGGTCGGTGTAGGGATCTCGGAGAAGGGACAGGAGGCGGTCGATCTCCGAGAAATCCTTCTGTTGCGCCTTCTCGATGGCCTGCTGGGCCAGATAGTTCCGTAACACGTACCTCGGGTTGATCCGGCTCATGCGCCGCTGGCGTTCTTCATCCCGGCTGTCCTCCTCGCGCAGCCGCGCGGTGTACCGCCGGGCCCACGCGTCGAAGGCGTCGCGATCCAGAAAGCAGTCGCGCACCCCGGATGGAAGAGCGAGGGGCCTGAAGTCGCCGAGCGCCCGGAAGACCATCGTATAGTCCGCGCGGCCGGCCTGCATCAGCGCGAGCAGGTCGTGGATCAGGGTCTCGTCTTCCGATCTCGATTGTTCCAGGCCCAGCTTCGCCCGCATGGAGTCGAGATAGCACCGGTTCAGCGTCGTTTCATAGGAGTCAAGGGCGGCTTTTAGCTCTTCCTTCGGCGCGAGCGGCAGCAAGGCCTGGGCGAGGCAGCTCAGATTCCAGAGGCCGATATACGGCTGCCGGTCGAAGGCATAGGGGCCGTTATGATCGGAATGGTTGCAGATGAAGCCGGGGTCGTAATCGTCCATGAACCCGAACGGCCCGTAATCGAGCGTCAGGCCCAGGATCGACATGTTGTCGGTATTCATCACACCGTGGGCAAAGCCGACCGCCTGCCACTTGGCGATGAGCTGCGCCGTCCTGGTCGTGACTTCGGAGAACAATCGGGCGTAACGGTCGGCGGCCCCGAGCAGATGCGGGAAATGCTGCTCAATCACATACTCGGCGAGAAGCTTGAGTTGCTCGTGTTGCCGGCGGTAGTAAAACACCTCGAACGTGCCGAAGCGCACATGCGAGGGCGCCATCCGCAGCAGCATCGCGCCGGTCTCGACCTGTTCACGATACACCTTGTCGTCGCTGCCCACGATACACAGCGCGCGCGTCGTGGGAATGCCCAGCCCCTGCATCGCCTCGCTGCACAAATACTCGCGGATGGCCGACCGCAGGACCTTGCGCCCGTCGCCGCGCCGTGAAAACGGCGTCTGCCCGGCGCCTTTCACATGCAGGTCCCACTTCTCCCCGCGTTCGTTGCGCACCTCCCCCAGCAGAATCGCCCGCCCGTCCCCGAGTTGCGGCACATAGACACCGAACTGATGGCCGGCGTACAGCATCGCCAGCGGCTCCATGCCGGGCGCCAGCAGGCCGCCGCCGAAGACGCCGGTGAACTCGGGCCGCCGCGCTTCCTCGGGATCGAGATCGATCAGCGCCGCGGCTTCGGGATTGAAACTGACCAGATAGGGCGGATGGTCAAACGGGGGGGATTCACCTTGACGTAGAACGCTTCCGGCAGGCGGGCGTAGGTGTTGTCGAAGCGCAAGGTTTCCAGTGTTCGAGGCATGGCCTGAGACCAATTTGCCTGGCGACCCTTCAGCGGAAGCCGGATTCCAGATCGCGGTCGAGCGTGAACACGAACACCCGTTCGCCCACCTGCGTGTCGATATCCGTGAAGAGCGCGAGCGTGCTGGCCCCGGTGATCTCGCTCACCTGGTCGAACAGCCTGTCCCGTCCCTGCGCGATCAGATTCTGTCGCAGCCGTTTCACCATGTCCACGCCGTCGGGCGTCTTGGCGAGTTGTCGCTCCGCCGGCGTCAGGACGCCTTTCAAGCGCACCACGACCATGTCACGCACGATGAAGGCCCGCACGTCGTCCGGGCCCCGTCCCATGAACTCCTGCTCGAACTTGATGACCGCGTTGCGAATGGCGGCCTCGACTTCGCCTTTGGTCCGCTTTTCGGGGTGATTCATTGATCCTCGCCGGCCTGAAAGGGCGGCTTGGATTATAAAGCGTTCCGTCCCGCGCATCGACAACTATTCCGCTCGCGGCTCGGGTAAGGACCATGGGCCTTAAGACCTAGACATGGGACGAAATTTCTTTTGCCGCCGCCGCGAGTCTCCGCTATAAAGAGCAGCATCGCAAGACGCGATGGTGCCCCGTTCCCGATCTCCCCTCGGAACCGGCGGACCCATCCGAGACTGTGTGTCGGAATTCAGACGGCGGTAGGGCGGCCGACTTCGTCGACGGTCGGTTGCAGTGCAAGCCAGCCGGATTCCCTCGCGGAGGGACCGGTTGGCTTTTGTTTTTTAGGCCCTTGTTTGTCCCGCGAACGAAGCGCCCGTCCCGCGAAAGGACACGACGCTCGGCATGTCGCTCTTGATCCTCGTCCCGCTGTTGCCGCTGTTAACGGTCTTCCTTGTCCTGATCGGGAAGCCCGCGACGCAGCATGAACGCGCGAAGCTGGGCGTGGCGCCCATGGCCGCGGCCTTTCTCGGCTCCATCGCGACATTGGGCGTGGTCGTCTCGTACGGACCGACCGACGTTCGGTTCTATGATCCCGCCTCCGCCGGGACTCTCGCCCTCCCGCTGGGTTTCCGCATGGACCGGCTCAGCGCGGTTATGATGATGCTCATCGCCGGGGTGGGCGCGGTCATTTACCGCTACTCCGTCGGCTACCTGTATCAGGATCGCGGCTACCGCCGGTTTCTGGCGCTCATCGGCTTCACGACCTTCGTCCTCCTCTGCATGGTAGCGAGCGTCAATCTCCTCATGCTCTTTGTGTGCTGGCAACTGCTGAGCTACCTGCTCTACTTGCTTGCGCACAACCTCTCTCATGCCGCCACGCTCGAGGGCGCGTTCAAAACGTTCACGCTTCTGCGCATCGGCGATGTCGCCTTTCTCGCCGGGATCGTGCTCGCGCACTCGCTCTACGGCACCCTGGAGTTCGACGAGCTCTTCGCGCGGGCCGCCTCGACGCCGGGCGCCTTGGTGCTTGCGCCCGGCGTCGAGGTCGGCGGCTCCACCGCGGTGACGCTGCTGCTGTTCGTCGGCGCGATGAGCAAGTCGGCACAGTTTCCTCTCCATATCTGGCTTCCGCGCTCCCTGTACGCCCCGACGCCGGTCCACGCGCTGCTGCATGCCGGCATTATCAACGCCGGGGGCTTTCTGATGAATCGCCTCGCGCCCCTCTATGGGTTGAGTTCCACGGCCCTTCACGTCGCCTTCGTGGTCGGCTCCCTCACGGCGATCCTCGGCGCGGCGATGATGCTGGCGCAGAACGACATCAAGAAAACGCTCGGCTTCTCCACCATCGGCCAGATGGGCTACATGATCATGGAGTGCGGACTGGGCGCGTTTTCGCTGGCGATCTTCCATCTCATCGCGCACGGGCTCTTCAAGGCGACCGTCTTCCTCAACTGCGGCAACGTGATTCACAAGGCCCGGCAGGAGCCGGTCTTGCCGCCCGTCGCCCGTCCGCCGGAGGAAGCCGAATTTTCCCGGCTCGCCTGGACCACGGGATTCGCCACGACCCTGCTGATCCCGTTGCTGATCTTGCTGGTGACCCACGGCATTTTGCGTATCCCGATCCGCGACTCCCAGGGAACCGTGATTTTCCTGTTCTTCAGTTGGGTCACGTCGTCCCAGGCGATCCTGACGCTGACCCGCCTGCGGGCCGTCGCCTCATGGAAAGTGTCCGCGGCCATGCTGGCGACGCTGCTCGTCGTCGTGTTCACCTACCTGTTTGCCGCCGAATCCTTTACCACCTTCCTCTATCCCGATCCGGCGGAGACGGCCTCGTACTTCCGGGCCGCCGCGCTGCCCGGCTTCCTCTTCGACGGGCTCGTCGCGACCACGACCCTCCTGATCGTCCTCGGGTGGTTTTTCCTGTACGCGCGAACGCGCGGGCGGCCGGTGCGGATGCCGGCCTGGGCGGAGCGGGGCCATTCACATCTGTACGTGCTGTTCATGAACTGCCTCTATCTTGATGAGCTCTACGCCAAACTGGGCCGGGCCGCCATGCGCGCGGCCGACCGGCTCGACCGATGGTCTTGGGGGAGGATGTCATGACGGCCTGGGCGACTGCGCCTCTGCTGATCATCGCGACGCCCGTTCTGGGCGCGGTGCTGGGGCTGCTCCTGTGGGGGAACCCGCGGGTGCTCAAGGTCTGGGGGCTCCTGGTCGCCGCGGCAAGTCTCCTCACGGTGTGCTGGAGCTTCGGGTCGCTCTCCGCCGCGGCCGAAGGGCTGCCGTTTCTCTTGCTTCCGCCTCTCGGCGCCTTCGTGTCGCTGTTGGGACAACCGGCACATCGCAGCAACCGAACGGCCTGGTTGCTGACCCTGCTCCTGCTCGGAATAGGGCTGGGCGCGCTCGCCGGCGAAGGTCCTCTCTCGCAGATCCTTCTGCTGCTCGTTCTCGCGCTCGTCGCGCTGCTCCTGTCCGTCCAAAGAGCCCTTCCCGAGCCCGCTGCCTGGTGGGGAATCGGGACCCTCGGCCTCGGCGTTCTGAGCCTCGCGACCGCCCTCCTCGCGGCTCCTCCCGTCTCCTCCCTCGCCTTCGTCGCGGGCTGCGCGATCGCGCTGCCGCTCGTGCCGTTTCACCAGGGCTACCTTGCCGCCGTCACGGGACTACCGGGCAACCTGCCCGCCTTTCTCGCTCTGCTCCTGCCGGTGCTCGGGTTCCACGGGCTGCGCGAGGCGATTCCCCACTGGCCGGACGTGCTGGCGCAGGCGGCGGCGGGGCTGGCTCTCGCGGGAACCCTCTACGGGTCGCTCAAAGCGTTGGCTCAATCGCGTCCGGCCGCGCTCATCGCTTACGGCAATCTGGCGTTCCTCTCCATTCTGTGGTGGTATCTGGCCGAGACCCGCACGGCCCCGCCCCAGACGGCCGGCTACCTGAGCGCGGTCGGGCTGGCCGGCGGCGGATTGCTGCTGGCGTGGTACGCCCTGCGCGCCCGCTACGGCGACGTCGATCTCCGGGCCTTGAGCGGCCTCGCGCGCCCGATGCCTCGCTTCGCCGTGGCGCTCTCGCTCCTTGCGCTCGCCGCGCTGGGTCTGCCGCCCTTCGGCGTGTTCGCAGGCTTGGTCGGCATGTTGCTTGCGCCGTCCTACACCGCGACCGGCGGCCTGGTCGTCGTCATGATCGCCTGGCTCTGCGCATCCTGGTATTTCTTCGATCTTGCGCACCGCCTCCTGTTCGGCCGGGAACGAACGACCCTGCGTCATCAGGATCTGCGGAGTCCCGAGTCGGCTTCGCTCGCCCTTGTGATCGCCCTCCTGCTGATGCTCGGCGTGATGCCGTCCCGGCTGTTCGAATTCGGCCCTGCTCTGCTACAAAGAACGGTCACCCTGGAGTTTCCCGCATGGACCAGGTAGCGCGCGGCATCGACACGGAAACCCGCCGCATGGCATTGCGCGGCATCGTCCGCGTAGCCGGCGAAGTGATCGCGCAATATTGGCCCATGCGCACGTTCGTGCACCATAATCCGCTGCACAGCCTCGAATATCTGCCGTTCGACGAAGCGGTCGCGCGGGGCGCGCAGTTCCTCGGAGGGAGGGGCTATCTCGCTGGCGACCTGTATCGGCGCTATCTCCGAGCCGGCCGGATTCACTTCCATCATCTCGAGGAGGCGTTGCGCCCGTTGGCCCGTGACCAGTACGTGATCGTCGGCCCGTGCCGCATCGCGCATCGCGAGGTCCTGCGGGCGTGTCTGACCCATGGGTTGTGCGCGCTGCCGGACGAACCGCTCGACGCCCTGCTGGACGGCGGACCGAACGAGGACTTGGTCCGCGCCTTGGTCGACCATCTGGCTCCCGCGGTGTCGGTCCCCACGGTGTACGACCAGATGGCCGCGGCGGTGAAAGAGGACCTCTCGTCCTTAGGACGCGCCCTGACCCTGTCGAGTTGGTGCGACCGCACTTGCGGCACGTCCATCGTCGCTCAGGTCAACAGCGAAATGGTGAAATGGTGCGAAGCCTTCCTGGACGAAGGCCACGCCGCCTGGTCGATGCCGGGGCGGGAACGAGGGTTCTATGCCGCGTGGAAATCCCTTGCGGCGCGGGAGTGGTCGCCCTGCGGCATTGCGGACAGCCGGCGGAAAATCGAGGCGCTGCCCGAACGCCCCGAGGACGCCGTGCTGGAGAGCCTGGACATCCTCGCCATTCCCCACGAGCTTCGGCAAGACTACCTCTCGCTCCAACTCACGGCCCTCCCCGGCTGGCCCAGCCTCATCAAGTGGCGCGAGGACAGGCCCGACTATGCCTGGCAGCAGGCATGCCCGATCAGTCTCGTGAAATTCCTGGCCGTCCGCCTCTGGTATGTGCGCGAACTGGTCCGGAAAGTCTGTCGCGATGAGCTCGGCATCGAGGGGACCTTCACCGCGGTGATGCGCTACATGAAGCAGCACCCCGAAGCGTACTACTTGCGCAAGGAACGGGCTGCCGGACGCTTGCCGGCTCCCTATGTAGACCTGGTCGATCGGCTGACCCGCCGGGGCGACGACGGGTGGAAAGAGGCGGCCGACCGCGTTCAGACGGAGATGGGCCCGCGCCGGGATCGAGCCTTCCGGTTGGCGACGGCCCGGCGCCTGCTGGCGCTGGCCCAGGCGTTGGACATCGCGCCCGCGGTCCTGCTGGAGGGCGCTCCGGAGCATCTGGCCACGCTGGCGCGCTGGATGGACGAGTTCCCGGAATCGGCCCACGGCCCCGTCTGGCTCAAGGCATTCGAAGCCGGGTACCACAACCAGTTGTTCGGCCAGCTCATGCGGACGGCCTCCCTTTCGCGCACGAGCGAGCGGGAGGGGGCCGTTCCGGTCAGACCCCAATCTCAATCGGTCTTTTGCATCGATGTGCGATCCGAGCCGTTCCGGCGTCATCTGGAATCGACCGGCGCGAACGAGACCTATGGCTTTGCCGGGTTCTTCGCCGTCTTCATTCGGTTCCGGGCCTGGGGGAAGGACCATGAGACCGAACAGTTTCCGGTGATCATGCGGGCCAAGAACGAAGTGCGCGAGTTCCCCCGCAGTTACCTCGATCACATGGTGCCCAAGCATGAATCGAGAGCCAAACTGGTCCATGCGGGACACACCCTGTTGCACGATCTCAAAGAGAACGTCGTGACCCCCTACGTCATGGTGGAATCGCTGGGCTGGTTCTACGGTCTCCCCTTGTTCGGCAAGACCTTCTTCTCCGCGTGGTATCGCCGCTGGACCGCCTGGCTGCGCCGGATGTTCGTGCCGCCCATCGCCACCACCGTGACCGTCGATAAACTGACCCCGGCGGACACCGAAGAGATGGTCGTCGCGGAACAGCGGGCGATCGTCTGGAAGGCCTTGCGCAGCGAGCTCGGCCTGCACGGCTCGCGGGTCTCGCCCGAACTGGTGGAAGCCCTGCGCCGGCAGGCGTTGAACGGCGACGGAACGCTCGACGCCCAGGTGCCGGATCTCGTTCGGCGCACCGGGCTGTCGCCGGATGCGCTGGCGAACTTCGTGGAGATCCTGCGCCGACGATACGACGTCAATCATCGGGCGGCCTCGCGCCAACGGGAACGGATCACGCGCACCGGCTTCACGCTGGAAGAGCAGGTGTTCACGGTCGAGACCGCGCTCCGGATGATGGGCCTGACCCGCAACTTCGCGCGGCTCGTCTTGTTCTGCGCGCATGGGAGCACGTCGGACAACAACCCGTTCGAGTCGGCGCTGGATTGCGGCGCATGCGGCGGCAACGAAGGTAAGCCCAACGCCCGGGTGCTCGCCGGAATGGCCAACAAACCGCAGGTCAGGGCGCGGCTCGCCAAGAACGGGATCGACATACCTTCCGACACCTACTTTCTCGCCGGTCAGATCGACACGACGACGGACGAGGTGCAACTGTTCGACCTCGAAGACGTCCCGCTGACCCACCGGAAGGACGTGGCCCGCTTGCTGGATGATTTGCGGGAAGCCGCTCGGCTGACTAGCCAGGAGCGGTGCACCCGCTTCCCGGATCTGGCGCGGACGCCGTCCATTCCGCAGGCGGTCGCGCACGTGCGCGACCGAGCCGCCGACTGGAGCCAGACCCGGCCGGAATGGGGGCTGTCCGGCAACGCGGCTTTCATCATCGGGCCGCGCGACCTGACGAAGGGCCTCGACCTCGGCGGACGCGTGTTCCTGCATTCGTACGACTACCGCGAAGACCCGACCAGCCGCCTGCTGGAAGTCTTGCTGACGGCGCCGCAAGTCGTGGCGCAATGGATCAATATGGAACATTATTTCTCCACCGTGGATAACGAGGTCTACGGCAGCGGCAGCAAGGTGTACCATAACGTCGTGGGACGAGCCGGGATCATGTCCGGCCCGTGGAGCGATCTGCGGCTCGGCCTGGCCTGGCAAACGGTGATGAACGGCGAGGTTCCCTATCACGAGCCCGTACGGTTGCTGACCGTGGTCGAAGCTCCCCGCGCCAACATCGAGAAGCTGATCGCGCGGCACGAACTGCTGCGGCACTTGTATCATCACGAGTGGGTGCACCTCGCCGCGCTGGATCCGTCGGATGGAGCCTTGTACCGTTATGGGCCGACGGGCGAATGGAGCCGGATCACCCGTGGCGATTTCCTTGCAACGGGTCGCTGACGGCGCGCACCGGGACCAGGGACTCATTGCCATTTTGGAGGGCACCTGTTGCTCCGGGATTGCAATGGGTCCCCGGTCGCGGGTGTCCCCGCACTGGAATCGGAGAGGAAAGGAGCCGACCGCATGAGCGCCCTCACGCTGCATCCTATGAAGGAGATCCGTGTCATCGTCGCCGGGGAACACCGGGTGTTCGTCACCGACTTGTTGGACAGGGTGAACGCGACCGGGTACACGATCATCGGCAATGTGTCGGGGAAAGGCCATCATGGGTTCCGCGAAGCGCATTTTATGTTCAGCGAGCAGGAAAGCCTGGTGATGATCATGACCGTCGTCCCGGAAGAAAAGGTCGAGCCGATTCTGGCCGGACTGCGCCCCCTGTTCGAACGACATTCCGGCGTGATGTTCGTCGCGGACGTCGCCGTCAGCCGGCGGGACTATTTCGGGAAGAAGGACAGCGGGGGCTAGCCCCGGATTGGATCGGCTTGGGTCGGGCGAGAAGCGCGCGTTGAGTCGCGCGGTCATCCACTCGGCCTTGTCTTTCGCCGATGGGTTTGTCTAGAATGAGCCTCCTGGTCGGCCGGTGGAATGGAGGCTTCGCGTGAAGGGCTTACGATTTGAGCGAATCGGCAGAGACCGGTACTACAACGTCATTTTTCACGTGGGTTCGACCTACGTGCCGGTGAGCGACGAGACGATCGAGGAGTTAAAGGCGCAAAGCCTGCTGCCGGCCGAGCGGTTTCTCGACTTGCTGCTCGACAAGGTCGGCTATTCTTCCTACCTCAAAGATCAGATCCGCGCGGAGCTGAAAAGCGCCGGCGACCCCGTCACCCAAATCACGGTACTTCAGGGCGCGATCCGAGACCTGTAGAAGATAATGAGGAATGTGGAATTTTTTGAAGAGCGTCTCTCCCCACGTTCCTCAGTCGGCATTCCTCATTCCTAAATTCATCATTCCTCATTCCACATTCGTGACGCGTATACGCGTCACGTATCCCACGTTCCTCCTTCCTTGAAAAGCTGGTTCATGATCTCGTTTTTCTTCTGGGGATCCCGCTCGTACTTGAGCGCCTTGGTGTAGTTTTCGATCGCGGTCTGCACCTTCCCGCGACAGGCGTACACCTTCGCGACGCCTAAGTAGGCACGTGAATTCTCCGGGTCAGCCTTCAGGGCCCGGTTGAAGGCGTCCATCGCGTCTCCCAGGTTTCCTTTTTCAAACAGCATCCAGCCGATCGCGACGCGAGGGGGCGCGAAATCGGGATTGGCCCGGACCGCCGCTTCATATTCCTTCAGCGCCAGATCTTTCCGTCCCCGGCTTTCGTACAAACCGCCCAGCGCGTAACGCACCTCCGCGTCCAGGGGATTCAGGCGAACGGCCTCCTTGTACTCCAACAGCGCCGCCTCCGTTTTGCCTTGCTCCAAGAGCGCGCAGGCGAGATTCGCATGGGCGATCGCGTCGTTCGGATTCAGGCGGATCACTTCACGGTACTGGGGAATCGCCATTTCGAGCCGGCCCTGTTCTTGATACGCCACGCCCAGGTTGGTCCGGGCCGGGATGTAGGTCGGGTCCAGCTTGACGGCCTCGCGGTACTCCTTGATCGCCAATTCCGGGCGGTCCGCGCGCTCGTGAATCTGCGCGAGAAAATAGTGCGGATAGGCGGAGAGCGGATCGAGCCGCATGGCTTCCTTGTAACAATCCACCGATTGCTCGGATTTGCCCGACTGGGCGAGAAACAAACCCATGACCAAATGGACAAGGGCGTTGTCCGGATGCTGGGCCCGCAAGTCCTGCATCCAGGCTCGGATCACCTCGATGTCCTCGCTTTCCTGCAACGCTTTGGCGTGAGTCTTCCAGGCCTCCGCGAACTGCCCTCTGATAAGATGCACGACGTTGAGAGCGAAGTACGGCCGCGGCTCGCGCCGGTCCGCGGGCACCGCCTGCGCCCACGCCGTCGCTGCCCCGAACGCCGCGTCCCAGTCACCCTGCAGAAGGGCGCCTTCGATCCGAACCGCGTAGTCCGACATGCTCAATGGTGCCTCTTGTCCTTCTGGTGCTTGCCCGGCGGTGCCGTCTCCGGCAGGTCGATCCCGACGAAATGGCGGTAGACCAGCTCGCCTCCGTACCAGCCCTGCACCCCGGTCAGCACCGCGCCGATCACATTGACGATCACCGGGAGCGCGACGGAGCCGGAGGCCGGGAGATCGCCCCCGTTCCGCACCGCCAGATTCAACCCTTGGATGACCAGCAAGCCGATTCCGAAGATGAGATGCGACAGGGCCGGGTGCCGGGCGGCCGCCGTCCGCTCCCGGATGATCGCCAGAAAATCGGGAAATCCGGTGGCAGCGGCGCCCAGGTGCGTCACCACCCCGAACACCAACGCCCAGTAGGCGGCGCGAAACCAGAAGGCGTCGCGGAGCAGAAGATAGAGGACATCGCACACAAGCGCCGAGGAGTACAGCCCGATGGGAAATCCCACCATCATGGCGTGAATCGGATGGCCGTGGAACTGCAGCCGGCTTTTCATGTTCCGTCACTCCCGGCATGCTCTATCGGGTGAGCGTGTCCTCCACGTCCGGCGGCGTCGCCTGCACCAGATCGCCCAGCGTCGGGTAACGCTCGGCGAGTTTCCGCTTCATCGACCAGGCGATGGTCCGGTACGACCAATGTCCTTTCACGCCCGATCGGAGCCTGGCGATGTATTCCGCTTCCGCGAAGTCCATCTTGAACAGGCAGCGGACCCTGAAGCCGAAGGGAATCGCGTAGAGCGCGGCTTCCTGGCTGGTCTTGCGCAACCGCTCGATGTCGGATTTCACGGCGTCCATGGCGTCCCGATAGTCCCGCTCGAGCCCGGCTTGGACGAGCGCGGGCGGGACGTCGTATCCGTGGACGGTCGTGAAGTTCTGCTGGACCTGCTGGCAACGCCGGTGCCGGTGCAGGTCCCGCCAGCCGCCGATGTCCATCAGGATGTCGAAGATGAACGCGTATCCGCTTCGGAACTCCTTGATCAGTTCGTCATAGGGCCCGCGCTTCCGCAGCGCGACTTCGACCGTATCCCGCTTGTGCTTCTCGGTCCACTCGCGGACGACGGCGAGAATGTTCCGATACGGCGCCTGCGTCACGCGATAGAACAGCGTCGCGACCAGTTCGTCCAGGGGGTGATGAGGCTCAATGAGGTCCACCAACTCCTCGACCTCGTGGCCTTCCAGTCTCGTGGTCGCCTTCACTGCGTCCGGACGATCGAGAAGCCCGGTTCCCTTCAACACTTCGCGCGCGTGTCGCGCCAGATCCGCGTACACCTCGGCCTGATACGGACTCGCCTTGGCATGCCGCGCGAGCGTCGGCGCCAGGGGCTCGCCCGGTCCGGCCGCCTGCCCCGAAAGCTCGGCCCACAGATTGAGGGGGGGACGGAGGCAGGCTTCCCGTAGTTCTTCCCCGATCGCCCGCAGCTCCGGCAACTGGGAGGAGAGCAGCCGCGTAATCTGTTTTTCGAGCGTCCTGATGCTTACCACCTGTCCGACGTTGGTGCGGGCCGCCAGCGGCAGGAGGTAGCGTGTCACGTCGAATGCACGGGCCGCGATCGTCCGCTGGTATTGCGCCGGCGTCATGGATTCAGGGCGGGGCTCGCGCTGGGACAGAAACCGCACCAGCGGCTCGTGCAGCGTGCGGTAGACGTTGGCCAGGCTGCGAAGAATGCCGTGATAGGTCCCCTCCGTTTCGGTGCCGCGCACGGAGTCCGGCACATACCACGCGCTGGAGGCGAAGTTCTGGTAACGACTGGACTTGGCTTGACCGTCCCATAGCGGTTCGTCCTCGAGTCGGATCGCCGCGAGTTCCGAGATGTGTTCGAAACAGACGATGGCGTGCCCCAGATCGGCGATCGAGGCGTGCCCGTAATCGAAATAGAACTGTTCCCAGAACTTCTCGGAGGAATGCGTATGGACCCAGCGGATGCTGTCCTCGATCGAATCCGGCGAGCGGCTGTAGCGGGCCAGCGCGTAGGCGGATTTCTCCGGCGGCATGGGCGCCACCGCGATCACGCGGCGCTGGGGACCTTCCGTCCTCATGTCCTCTCAGTTCCTATGGCGTAAATGGTCATTGACGACCTTGTCATTGGCCAACAGTCAGCGGTCAATGATTCAGGCGGCGGCGACCCGTTCTTCCCAACCATTGCCCCCTCGGTTACCATGCGTTCCCAAACAGCAGCCAGGCAGCGCCCAGTGCGAGCGCGGTGTTGGCCGCCGTCGCAAGAAAGTAGACCGCGACGGGGCGCCACCCGACCTCGGCAAACTCCGCGAAAGATAGCTCTAACCCGATGCACGCGAAGGCCGCGGTCAAAAACCAATTCCGCAGCGGGACGATCGCGTCTTTGACTTGCTCCGGCGCGAGGAGCCCGAAGGTGGCGAGCGCCGAGGCGATCACAAAGCCCAGCACGAATTTCGGAAACCTGGTCCAGATCTCGCGTGGACTGGGTCGCTGGTCCGGGCGCCGTTCGATGATGACGACCCAGTACAGCGCTAAAAAGAACGCGGCAAACCCGATGAGGGCGTTCTGGGACAGTTTGACGACCGACGCGACCTTCATCGCGGCTTCGCTGTGGATCGCCCCGGCTCCGACCACGGCGGCGGTCGTGTCGATGTTGCCGCCGATCCACGCGCCGGCTACGTCGGCGGAGAGATCCAGCGCTTTCGCCGCATAGGGCTGGAGCAGCATGAGCGGCAGCGCAAACAGGATCACCAGCGTCGCCACGTAGGCCAGGTGTTCCTTTTTCGCCAGAACCGCGCCCGCGGCGGCGATGGCGGCGGACACTCCGCAAATCGAGACAGAGGCGGCCATCAGCGCGCGCAGCTTGGCATCGAGCCGGAACCATGCGGCCAGATACCACGTCAGGAAGAAGACCGCCGTCACGACCAGCACCGCCTGAATCAGGCCCTTGGCGCCGATGCGCAAGACATCTGCAAAGTTGATCGTGGCGCCCATCAGGACAAGGCCAGTTTTTAGGAAAAATTCCGTTCCGATCACGGCGCTGACGCGGTCGCGGATGCCGGCGGTCGTGATCGCCAGATTCGCCGCGAGCCCGAGCGTCACGGCCCACAAAGGATATTCCAACAGTTCCCGGCCGAGCCACACCTTGCTCGCCTGAGCCAGCCGGTTGGCGATCACCGCCAGCACGACGACGAGGAGAAACGAAAACGCGGCGGCGATCCACTGCGTTCCCGCCCTCGTCCGATACGCAGCTCCCGAATCTTTCCTCATCATCGACGTTCACCACGGAACGTGAGCGATCAGCCCTGTCCCCACCAAGGCCACCAATCCCAATCCAATGGCGACCGCGAGCCAGTCTTCGCTCATCTCTGCTTCAAGTTGAACGTGAACAGCCGGCAGCTTCAGCTTAACGGTGCGCCGCACTATAACGCCAGCGGCCTGTCGCTGCAAGGAGGCAGCGTGGCCCAGTGGTCAATCGTCAATGGGCACAGGACCATCGCTGTCGTCCATCACCGTTGGCCATTGCCTCATGACCATTGACCAAGGCCATGCAGGCGCGTTGACTTGCCTTGAACGCCGCCGCTATAGTCGCGCTGCCAGGCGATAGGCTAGAGATGAAGGAACCGGGTATGATTCGAGGGATCAAGGGCGTCAAGGATATCCTCCCGGACGAGACCGCGCGCTGGCAGCTCGTCGAACAACACGCCCGCCGCATTGCGGGACTCTACGGCTATCGGGAGATCCGCATCCCGGTCTTCGAAACGACGGAACTCTTCGCCCGGAGCATCGGAGCGGCGACCGATATCGTCGAAAAAGAGATGTATACCTTTCAGGACCGCGATGGAACGTCTCTGACCCTGCGCCCCGAAGGAACCGCCGGAGCCGTCCGGGCGTACATCGAACACAACCTGGCCGCCGACCCCCTTCCCCAGAAGCTGTTTTACCTGGGGCCGATGTTCCGGCATGAGCGCCCGCAAGCCGGACGGCTCCGGCAGTTTCACCAGTTCGGCGTGGAGTTCTTTGGCACGGCGGATCCCCGCGCCGACGTCGAGGTTATCGCGTTGCTGTGGCGATTTCTTTCCGGGCTCGCTCTCCCCGATCTGACGCTGGAGATCAACAGTCTGGGACTCGCCGAGGACAGGCCGGCCTATAAGGCCATACTCCTCCGGTTCCTGAAAGAGCGCGAATCCCGACTCTGCTCGAACTGCCGGCGGCGCATGGAGACGAACCCCCTCCGCGTCCTCGACTGCAAGGTGCCCGAGTGCCGTGCGGCGATCATGGACGCCCCGCGGCTGACGGATCACCTGTCGCCGGAGGCTCGCCGCCACTTCGATCATGTTCTCGGCGGCTTATCGCTGATCGGCGTTCCCTATCAGCTCAACCCTCGCCTCGTCCGTGGACTCGACTACTATACCTTGACGGCCTTCGAGGTCACCTCTTCGCGGCTTGGCGCGCAAAACGCCGTCGGAGCCGGTGGTCGCTACGACGGCTTAGTAGAAGCGCTCGGCGGCCCGAAGACTCCGGCCATCGGATTCGCCGTCGGGTTAGAACGAGTGACGCTGATGTTGCCTCAAGAAAGCATGCCCGCGGTTCTGCGCCCTGTGTACATCGCCGCCTTCGGCGAACGCGGGTCCTCCACAGGTCTCGCCCTTGTCGAGGAACTACGGGCACTCGGTGTCCCGACCGAGATCGACTACAGGGCTACCTCACTCAAAGCTCACCTGCGACAGGCCGGCCGACTGCGGTCGGTCTATTCGGTCATCTTGGGCGACGAAGAGGTCTCAAAAGACTCTCTCGTCCTCCGCAATATGGACACCAAGCAGCAGGAGGGTCTCCCTCTGAAGGGCGCAGCACGGACGATCGCATCTCGCTATAGCCCGGCTAGAGGGCATGGTTTTTCCGGTTGACTTTTGTGTCTAAAACTCGTACTCTTGTGTTGTTTGATTTGTTTTTGTAAGATATTGATTTTTAAAGTACTTATTTGATTATTCTCCCTGTGAATTGTCATGCAGAAAAAGAAACTCGGTATCTTGCTGTCCACACCGCAATCGCATCCCAGCGTGGACACAGTCGCCGCCCTGTCCTCTGAAGCGTTGACTCAGCAAATCGATGTGTATCTCTATCTCATTGACGAGGGTGTGAAGAATTTGCGCGATCCGCGGCTGGTTGGCTTAGCTCATCGCGGCGCCAAGTTCTTCGTGTGCGCCTATGGCTGCCAACAGCACGGGGTATCAACCGAGGGGCTCGATCCCGCCATCTCCTTGTGCGGACTCGTTGTGCTGTCGAACATGATTGCCGGTTGCGACCGGTTCCTGGCATTTAACTGACCCCTGGACGTCCAGGTCTCGATGCCCTCTAGCGTTGCCGTTGTAATCCGTGCAAACCCCACAAAGACGCATCGCGCGGTCGAAGCGCTTCGTATCGCTCTGGGTTTGAGCACCGGCGAGTATTCCGTGACCGTCTTCCTCCTCGGGCAGGCTCCTCTGCTGCTCACCCACGACATCGATCATGTCATCGATGCGGACATTCTTGAAAAATACCTCCCTTCGTTGCAGCAACTGGACGTTCCTTTTGTCACGGCTGCAGGAACCGGGTCATCGTTCCGCATAGTCCCTGGTTTTAATGTTCATGAAGAACAGGCAGGCACCATAGCCAAGCTTATTGCGTCATCCGACCGGGCACTGGTGTTCTCCTGAGGAGAACGGTTGTGCGGAAGGTCCTCTATCTCATCAGACGATCTTCGCTCGACAACGCAGAGGTTTCGTTTCCTTGCCCCGACCCGGCAGTAGACGACATGGATGTGACGGTGATTCTTCTGGAAGGGGCGGAGGTTTGCCCTATTCAGGCACAGCATACACTGAAGCTGGTTGTGGATGGAAAGGGGAGTGGCGAAACGAGCCGTGGCGTGTCGTCGATTTCTTATGCGGATCTGATTGGGCGAGTGTTTGAATCGGACACGGTCATTGTTTTGTGAAGGCTTCTCCTACTCTTTCTTTTAAACAGGGCGTGTAAGACGAGAATCTGTAAGAGGAATGCTAGGAGTAAGGCGTGTGGAGATTGTGTATTGGTAGAAGTGTTTGAAAATTCTATTGATTCATGTGTTTGATGGAGTGGATGGAACTGGGGAAAACCTCGTGGAAAGGGTGTCTGGAAGGGGCGAGGAACGGGTGGACGGGGACGGGTAGATGGCCTGGAATGCGCCGACCGTCTTTGGGAACCACCGAGACATTTCCCTGTTATCCACAGGTGTGAATAAGGCTGTGTATAGGTTAGAGGTCGCTGAGATGAGTGTCCAGGCCATGTGGGATCGGGTGTTGGCTTTTGTTTCGGAAAAGGTTCCGAAGCAGGTTTTTGATACATGGTTCGCGCCGATTCGTCTGCAGGGTATCGACGACTCTGGCGCGAAGATCGCTGTGCCGAACCGGTTCTTCGCGGACTGGCTGAGTCAGCATTACCGCGATCTCTTGACGGAAGGGCTGTCCCGAGCGAACGGAGGAGGGACCATGGATGTCGCGTTTGTGGTGGACAAAAAGGCGGAGACTCGGGCGGAGGAGGGAACAGCGTCTCCCGGCACCGGGCGATCGCAGACGGCCGCTCGGCCCAGGCGGGGGATTCAATTGAATCCCAAGTACACGTTCACCAGTTTCGTCGTCGGCGCAGGAAATCAGTTCGCCCATGCCGCCTGTATGGCCGTGGCCGAGCAGCCCGCGAAGGCGTACAACCCGCTCTTTATCTACGGAGGGGTGGGGCTCGGGAAAACCCATCTCTTGAACGCGATCGGGAATCACGTCGCGGACCACACGGACCTGCGGATCGCCTATGTGACGACGGAGCAGTTCACTAATGAGGTCATCAACTCGATCCGGTACGACAAGATGATCGACCTCCGGAAGCGATATCGGAACATCGACATGTTGATGATCGACGATATTCAGTTCCTGGCCGGGAAAGAGCGCACGCAGGAGGAGTTCTTCCACACCTTCAACGCGCTCTACGAGGCGAGGAAACAGATCGTGCTGTCGAGCGACCGGTTCCCGAAAGACATGCCGGACATCGAAGAGAGGCTCCGGTCCCGGTTCGAGTGGGGGCTGATCGCGGATCTGCAGCCGCCGGACGTGGAGACGCGGATCGCCATTCTGCGCAAGAAGTCCGAAGACGAGGGCATCGTCCTGCCGGAAGACGTCATCCACTTCCTGGCGGCCACGATGAAGAACAACGTCCGCGAACTGGAAGGCTCGCTGGTCCGGCTGGGCGCGTATTCGTCGCTGACGGGGCAGGCCATTACGCTGGAGATGGCGAAAAACGTTCTGCGGGATTTGATCGGCGACAAGAAGAAGATCATCGTGCTGGACGACATACAGGAAGCCGTGAGCGCCCGGTTCCACGTCAAGATCAGCGATCTCAAGTCACGGCGACGCAGTAAGACGCTCGTGCATCCGAGACAGATCGCGATGTACCTCTGCCGGGAATTGACGGACGCTTCGTTTCCGGAGATCGGCCGCCACTTCGGCGGCAAAGACCACACGACGATCATCCACGCATGCAAGCAGATCGCCAAGGCGCGGGAGGCCGACAGCGCGCTCAACACCACATTGGAAAGTCTGAAAGAGCAGATCCTGCGGGGGTAAGGCTCGAGTCGGAGGGAGCGGGTATGAAAGTTCGGATCGGGCGTGATGAACTGCTGGTCGGTTTACAGCGCGTGCAGGGGGTGGTGGAGAAGCGCAACACCATGCCCATCCTGTCCAATATTCTCCTGGAAGCCAAGCACGAAGGGACGGAGATCGTTGCCACCGACCTGGAGATCGGGATGCGGGGCCTGTACAAAGCGACCGTCCTGGAGCCCGGAGGCGTCACGCTCTCGGCGCGTAAACTCTACGAGATCATCAAGGAGTTGCCGGAGGGCGACGTCGAAATGACCTCTGCCGACAATAACTGGACGACGATCCAGGCCGGCAAGAGCCAGTTCAAGATCGTGGGACTGCCCAGCGGCGACTATCCGGCCCTGCCGGTGATCGAGCGCGAAGGGTTGACGCCGTTGGCCGGCGCGGGCTTCCTGGAGTTGATCCGCAAGACGTTGTTTGCCGCCGGAGACAACGACGCGCGTTACATCTTGAACGGCTTGCTGGTCACGCTGGCCGCGACCGACAAGAAGACCGTGCTCCGGCTGGTCGGGACGGACGGACATCGGCTGGCCGTGGCCGAGCAGGAAGTCGGTAAGCCCGGCAGCAAAGACGCGCCGAAAGAAATCAAGGCCATCATCCCCAAAAAGGCCGCCCAGGAGATACGCCGTCTGCTGGAAGAAGGCGGCGACGAAGAGCCGTTGATCGGGTTCACCAAGAATCTGATGATCTTTCGGAAGAGCGGGCTGCTCCTGACGTCACGGTTGATGGAGGGCAACTACCCCAACTATCAGCAGGTCGTCCCCAAGGAGAGCAACAGGCGCATTGCCGTGAATCGCGGCGAGTTGGAAAGCGCGCTGCGCCGGGTCTCCGTCCTGTCGCGCGATAAAGCCAACGCGGTGAGGCTGTCCTTTGCGCCGGGGAGGATGACGCTGTTTTCGAGCAATCCGGATTACGGCGAAGCGACCGAAGAGTTGGCCGCCCGCTACGAGGGCGAGCCGCTGACCACCGGATTCAACGCGCGCTATCTGCTGGATGTCTTCGGCGTGATGGACGGGGAAACCGTCACCCTCCAGATGGAGACGCCGCTCAGCCCCTGTCTGATCCAGGAGCCGGAGACGCCGGGATTCAGGTGCGTGGTGATGCCGGTTAAGATTTGAGGCGAGCGGTGTGTGGCTAGGGGCTAGAGGCCGGGAAGCCGCATCTCCCCTAGCCTCTCGCCGCGGGCCTCGTGCCTGTTCATAGTAGGAGACGGATGGCGACGAAAGAGTCAGACGAGACCGCCGAGAAGCCGCGCCAGGGCAAGCCGGACAGTTACAGCGCCGACCAGATCAAGGTCCTGGAAGGCCTCGACGCCGTCCGCAAGCGGCCCGCGATGTATATCGGCAGCACGGGGCCCGACGGGTTGCATCACCTGGTCTACGAGGTCGTCGACAACAGCGTCGACGAGCACATGGCCGGGTTCGGCGAGACGATCGACGTCACGATCCACATCGACGGCAGCGTGACCGTCGTGGACAACGGGCGCGGCATTCCGACCGGCATGCATCCGACGCAGAAGAAGTCGGCGGCGGAAGTCGCGCTGACGATGCTCCATGCAGGGGGCAAGTTCGAACAGGGCGCCTACACCGTATCCGGCGGCCTGCACGGCGTCGGCATCTCCGTGGTCAACGCTCTCTCCGAGTGGCTGGAGCTCGAAATCTGGCAAGACGGTCAGGTCTTCGAGCAGCGCTACGAGCGCGGCAAGCCGACGGCGCCGTTGAAAGTCACCGGCAAGACGAAACGGCGCGGCACCATGGTTACCTTCAAGCCGGACCCCCAGATCTTCGAAACGACCGACTTCAGCTTCGACGTGCTGGCCCAGCGGCTGCGCGAGCTGGCCTTCCTCAATAAAGGGCTCGCGATCACGCTCAAGGACGAGCGGAAGGAACCGGTCAAGGAGCAGACCTTCCGGTACAAGGGCGGGATCGTCTCCTTCGTCGAGCACCTCAACGAAGCCAAGACGCCGCTGCATAAGCCCATCTACATCAATGTCGAAAAGCCCGACATGATCCTGGAAGTGGCGCTCCAGTACAACGACGGGTATGCGGAAAACCTGTTCTCGTTCGCGAACAACATCAACACCCGCGAAGGCGGCACCCACCTGGTCGGATTCAAAGCGGCGCTGACCCGCACCATCAACAACTACGCCGGCGCGCACGACCTGCTGAAAAAGGAAGTCGAATCGCTGACGGGCGACGACGTGCGCGAAGGGTTGACGGCCGTCGTCAGCGTGAAGTTGCGGAACCCGCAGTTCGAAGGCCAGACCAAGGCGAAGCTCGGCAACAGCGAGGTGAAGGGCATCGTGGAGGCGGCGGTCAACGAGGCGTTGGGGACGTATTTCGAGGAAAACCCGACGATCGCCCGCAAGATCGTCGGGAAGGCGATCGACGCGGCCCGGGCGCGCGAGGCGGCCCGCAAAGCGAAAGAGTTGATCCGCCGCAAGAGCGCGCTCGACGGAGGCTCGCTGCCCGGCAAGCTGGCCGACTGCGCGGAGAAGGACCCGGCGCAGAGCGAACTGTTCATCGTCGAGGGCGACTCGGCCGGCGGCTCGGCCAAGCAGGGACGCGACCGCAAGTTCCAGGCCATCCTGCCGCTGAAAGGCAAGATCCTCAACGTCGAGAAAGCCCGATTCGACAAGATGCTCTCGAGTGACGAGATCCGCACCTTGATCATGGCGCTGGGCACCGGCATCGGTCGCAAGCGCGAAGACGCAGAGAGCGAGAAAGGGAAGGACGATAAGGAAGCCTTCGACATCGCGAAAGCCCGATACCACAAGATCATCCTGATGACCGACGCGGACGTGGACGGCAGCCACATCCGCACCCTGCTCCTCACCTTCTTTTTCCGCCAGATGCCGGAATTGATCGAGCGCGGCTACATCTACATCGCGCAGCCGCCGCTGTTCAAGGTGAAGAAAGGCAAGACCGAACGCTATCTGAAGGACGAGGCGGCGTTGAACGAGTATCTGGCCGACCTGGCCGTCGAGGATGTCGAACTATACATGGACAGCTCCCAGGCCTTCGTCACCGGCCGCCGGCTGCTGCCGATTTTGAAAAAGCTGATCGCGTTCGAAAGCCTGCTCGGCCGCTTGAGCAAGAAGCACCACGAGGCGAATATTCTCCGCGCGTTCGTGGACGAACCCGGACTGGATCGCGATCTGTTGAAGAACCAGGCGGCGCTCAAGAAGGTCGTGGTGAGCGTCAAGAAGACGCTCGCGCTCGCCTATCCCAAAGCCGCGCCCACGATCGACATCGTCGAGGACGAAGAACACCAGTCCAACAAGGTCATCACCCGGATTCAGACCAACGGGATGGTGCACCGCCTGGATGTGACGCACGAACTGGTCGGCTCGGCCGACTTCCGCGAGCTGCAGAAACTCGCGCCCTCCGCGATCGGGCTCGGCCGGGCCCCGTACAAGCTCAAGGCCAAGGGAGCCGAGACGCCGCACCCCGACACGTCGCAGTTGGTTCAGGCGATCCTGGAACACGGGAAACAGGGATTGACCATTCAACGCTACAAGGGGTTGGGCGAGATGAATCCCGAACAGCTCTGGGAGACGACCATGAACCCGGAGACGCGCACGCTGCTCCAGGTGAAGCTGGAGGACATCACCGGCGTGGACGAGATCTTCACGATTCTGATGGGCGACGAAGTCGAACCGCGGCGGAATTTCATCCAGGAGCACGCGCTCGAAGTGCGCAATCTGGATGTGTAGAAATTGGCTGGAGGCCAGAGGCAAGGGGCTGGAGGTGAAGATATGACCTCTTGCCTCGCGCCACGCGCCTCTCGCCTGCCAACGGAGTTGAGATGCCTCCCGACGAACGGCTAGGCCAGATCGCGATCGAAGACGAAATGCGCTCGTCCTATCTCGATTACGCGATGAGCGTGATCGTGGGGCGCGCGCTGCCGGACGTGCGCGACGGCCTCAAGCCGGTCCACCGCCGCATCCTCTACGGCATGAACGAGATGGGCCTGACCCACAACCGGGCCTATCGCAAGTCGGCCAAGATCGTCGGGGAGATCATGGGGAACTACCATCCCCACGGGGACGCCGCGATCTACGACACGCTGGTGCGGATGGCGCAGGACTTCAACCTGCGCTACCCGCTCGTGGACGGCCAGGGCAACTACGGCTCCATGGACGGCGATCCGCCCGCCGCCATGCGGTACACCGAGGCGAGGCTGACGAAGCTCGCCGAGGAAATGCTGGCCGACATCGACAAGGAGACCGTCGATTTTGTCCCCAACTACGACGAGTCGAGGGTCGAGCCGGTCGTCCTGCCCGCCAAAGTACCCAATCTGCTCGTCAACGGTGCGGGCGGCATCGCGGTCGGCTACGCGACGAACATCCCCACGCACAACCTGGCCGAAGTCATCGACGGCCTCCTGCTGCTGCTGGAGAACCCGGACGTGACGGTCGCGCAACTGATGAAGAAGATCCCCGGCCCGGATTTCCCGACGGCCGGCTTCATCTACGGCACGGAAGGCATCAAGAAGGCCTACGAGACGGGGCGGGGCCTGCTGACCCTACGGGCCAAGGTCAACATCGAAAGCGACGAGCGGACCGACCGCGAACGGCTGATCGTCACCGAGATTCCCTATCAGGTCAACAAGGCCAGCCTGATCGAGAAAATCGCCGAACTGGTCCAGGACAGACGGATCGAAGGCATCGCCGACCTGCGCGACGAGTCGGATCGGGACGGCGTGCGGATCGTCATCGAGCTGAAGCGCGGCGAAATTCCGCTGGTCGTGTTGAACAATCTCTACAAGCACACCCAGCTCCAGACCACCTTCGGGGTCATCATGTTGGCGCTGGTCAACAACCGGCCGGAGGTCCTGAACCTCAAGCAGATCCTGTCCGCGTTCGTCGAGCATCGCCGTGAAGTCGTCGTGCGCCGCACGTCCTTTGAGTTGCGCAAGGCGGAGGAACGCGCCCATATCCTCGAAGGGCTCAAGATCGCGCTCGACAACCTCGACGCGGTGATCGCACTGATCCGCCGCGCCCAATCGCCGGACGAGGCGAGGGGCGGTCTGATGCGGCGGTTCGACCTGACCGAGATCCAGGCCAACGCGATCCTCGACATGCGGCTGCAGCGGCTGACGCAGTTGGAGCGCAACAAGCTCGTCGAGGAGTACCGGGAAATCCTCAAGCAGATCGAGTATCTCCGCTCCGTGCTGGGCAGCGAGGCCCTGGTGCGGAAGATCATCAAGGACGAGCTGGTCGAGATCCGGGAGGCTTACAAGGACGACCGGAAGACGCAGATCGTCAAGGAAGAGGCGGAGATCAGCATCGAAGACCTGATCGCGGAAGAAGAAGTCGTCGTCACCATTTCCCACGCCGGCTACATCAAGCGGAACCCGGTGTCGCTCTACCGGGCCCAGCGGCGCGGCGGCAAGGGCAAGATCGGCATGGGTATCAAGGAGGAGGACTTCGTCGAGACGCTGTTCACCGCCTCCACGCACGACTCTCTCCTGTTCTTCACCGACGCCGGCAAGGTGTATTGGCTCAAAGTCCACGAGATCCCGGAGGCGGGCCGGGCCGCCAAGGGCAAGGCGCTCATTAACCTGCTCGCGCTGAAGTCGGACGAGAAAGTCACCGCCACGGTGCCGGTCAAAGAATTCCGCGAGGACCGATACGTCGTCATGGCGACGAGGCAGGGCGTCATCAAAAAGACCGAGCTCTCCGCCTTCAGCAATCCGCGCCAGGGCGGCATCATCGCGCTCTCGCTCGACGAAGGCGACAAGCTCATCGGCGTGGAGATCACCGACGGCCAGCGGGAAATCCTGTTGGGCACCAAACAGGGCATTACCATCCGGTTCAAGGAGGAAGACGTGCGGTCGATGGGCCGGACCGCCCACGGCGTGCGCGGCATTACCCTCGAAGAGGGCGATGAAGTCATCGGGATGGAAACCATCACCCCCGACTCCACCACGTCCATCTTGACCGTGACCGAAGGCGGGTACGGCAAGCGGACGCCGGTCACGGAATACCGCGTCCAGGGACGCGGCGGGAAAGGGATCATCAGCGTCAAGACGACGGAGCGCAACGGGCTTGCGGTCGGCTTCCTCCAAGTCCGCGACGGCGACGAAATCATGCTGATGGCGGCCAAGGGCAAGATTCTGCGCTGCCGTGTGGACGACATCCGGGAGATCGGGCGCAACACGCAGGGCGTCCGGATCATCGAGCTCGAAGGCGAGGACGACCGAGTGGTCGCGGTGGCCCGGTTGGCGGAGAGCGGCGAGCGCGAGGACGCGGCCCCGGATAACGGGAACGAGGGGTGAAGCAGAGCTATCAGCTTTCAGCCGTCAGCGTTCAGCAAGAGTGTTGAGTCGTTTGACCCTCCTCCATTCCGGACATGGCTTTCCCTTGTCGCCGCCAGGGCCGACTGCTGATGGCTGACCGCTGAAGGCTCACAAGACGCGTCTATTATCCGCCCGCCAGTGCTTACCGCAGTCGCACCATCGTACATGTTCGCGCGGATACAAAAATTAGACACCGTCGTCAAACTGGCGCTCGGCGTGTTCGTCGGGTCGTTCGCGTTGATCTGGGGCGGGATGTTCCTCAGCCGTCCGGACCGGTCTATCCCGCCGTACAGCATCGGGTCACAGGAAGGCACGGCGGTCGCCGTGCATGTCCCGCAGTGGACCAGCGACACGGAAATCGAGACGTTGATCGAGCGGTTTAGAAAGGTGGGCCGGGAGACCCGCAACTTCGGTCCGATGAAGATCCGTCCCACCACGCCCGGCGATTCCCAAGGTCGCTATCGCCGCATCAACATCTATATCTTTACCCATGACGCCTGGACGGACCCCGACATTCTCCACAAGTACCTGACCGGCGAGGATCGGGCCGTGAGCGAGGGATTCGAAAAAGCGGTGCGGGGATTCTATCGGCTCGAGGACAACGAAGAGGAGGGGCGCATCGGTCCTCTTCTGCGCGGCAAGGACACGCTCGGCACGGCGGCGTACGCGCGGGAGCTGTTCAAGGGGTCGATCACCGCGGAGACCGAGGTTTCTCGGGGAGAGACAGCGCCTGGGCCATAACGGCGGCCAATCGAGCCCGCAACTCCGGGTCCTTCACCGCTTCGGCATGCGCCGCCGCTTCTTCCTGAAGGGCAGTTCGAGGTTCGAGGTTCGAGGTTGGAAGGTCGGAATTCGTTAGCGGGCCGCCACCGTGTTCCTCCTCTAGATGGATTTCGCCGACGCGCAGGATGATGTCGGTGACCGCTTCGCCGCCGGCTTCGGCGTTGATCCTGGCCAGCATATCCGGCTTGAGGAACGTCAGTTGGTGGAGCCACACGGAGTCGCGGACGAGCAGATAGAGTTTCTTGAAGCGAATGTGGTCCGGTCTGGTGTGCGCCGCGATCTGCGGGCCGACGGTCTCGGCCCATCGCCGGCGCAAGCGGAGCTCGGCCAGCTTGGTTTCCAGGCCCAAACGGCGGGCCATGCCGCCGAGGATGCCCTCAAGGGAATCGAAGGAGCCGGATGGTGGCATGGCGGCATTCTAGCAGCGTCGCGCGCGCGAGACCAGCGCGACAGGCAAGAAAGTGGTGTTCCCGGGGTTGCTTCGCGCCTTTCTCGCCCGTCTCGCGCGTCGGCTGATGCTGGGACTGATGGCCGAGCGCTTCTACGGGTGCTATAGTGGCGCGTCATGGCCAAGGAGAAAGACAAGAGCGAAAAGGTCGTGGTGACCAATCGGAAAGCGTTCCACGACTATTTCATCGAGGAGAAGTTCGAAGCCGGGATCGTCCTCAGGGGCACGGAAGTCAAATCGCTGCGCGAAGGGCGGGCCAATCTGCAGGACAGCTACGCCAGCGTGGACGACGGCGAGGTCTTCCTCCACCACTGCCACATCAGTCCCTACAGCCACGGCAACATCATGAACCACGACCCGCTGCGGCCCAGGAAGCTGCTCCTCCACCGCAAGGAGATCAACAAGCTGATCGGGCGGACGCAGCAGAAGGGCCTGACGCTGGTCCCCCTCCGCATCTACTTCACCCCGCGCGGCCATGCCAAAGTCGAGCTGGCGCTCGCCAAAGGCAAGAAACAGTACGACCGTCGCGAGACGATCAAGGAACGCGCGGCCGGGCGCGAGGTGGAGCGAGCGATGAAGGGTGCGCGCAGCAAGCAGTAAGCCTTCAACGCCACGGACACCGAATCGCCCTCCGGTATTTCTTCACCATCTCTATTCATTGCCTTCCGCGATTCACACATGTGTTGAGAGAAGCCCTTGACGTGAGGAAACTAGAAATACTATAAACGTTTCCTAAGGACCATCATGCGTCCCGGCAAGGCACCACGACAGACGCCTTCGAACGAACATCCCGCCGTCCAGCGGATTGTCACCGCGGCCCGTCACCACTTTTTTGCCCACGGGTTCCGCAGCGTCACCATGGATGACCTCGCAGAAGAACTCGGGATGAGCAAGAAAACGCTCTACGCCTGTTTCCCGAGCAAAACCGCTCTTCTGGAGGCCGTGCTCCTGGACAAATTTCGCAGCATCGAGACGGACTTCGAAGCAATTACATCCGAGTCCGCGTCCGATGTGCTTGGCGCGCTGCATCGACTGCTCGCGTGTGTGCAGCGCCACACGGACGAGATTCAACCGGCGTTTGTGCGCGACATGCGGCGGGAGCCGGAACTGTTCAAGCTGGTGGAGAGCCGGCGACGGGATCATATTCAGCGGCATTTCGGCAAGCTCTTCGAGGAAGGGCGCAGAACGGGGATCATCCGCAAGGACATTCCGGCCAAGGTAGTTATCGAGATTCTGCTCGGCGCCGTGCAGGCCATCATGAATCCAAAAAAGATGGTGGAACTCGGTCTCACGCCGAAGACCGCGTTTTCCGCCATCATCGCGGTGATCCTTGAGGGCATGATCGCCGAGACCGGAAGGTCAAAGAGATGACCGGCTTGGACGCGGCGCATCGAAGCCTGCTGTTTCGCGTCAGCGGCGCGCTGGCAGTGCTGTGCCTGTTGTCGAGTTGCAGCCGCTCGGATCCTGATCGAGTGCAGGGATACGTCGAAGGAGAGTTCGTGTACGTGGCTGCGCCGCTGGCGGGCGCGCTGGAATCACTGCATGTGCAGCGGGGCTCGCAGGTGAAGGCGGGCGATCCGTTGTTCGCGCTGGACAGCACGGCGGAAAAAGCCGCTCGGGACGAGGCGGAACGGAGACTGGCCCAGGCCTGCGCCAATTTGGAGGATGCGAAAAAAGGCAAGCGTCCCTCGGAAATCGAATCCATCAAAGCGCAACTCAAGCAAGCATGGGCGGCATTGATGCTTTCAGAGAGCGAGTTTGCGCGACAGCAAGAGTTGATGCGTGTCCCCGGGGCGACCGCGGAGCTGGAGTTTGATCGAGCGCGTTCCGCGAGGGACCAGAATCGCCAGCGAGTGTCGCAACTCGAGGCCGAGTTGAAAACCGCGCAGCTCGGCTCACGCAGCGATCAGATCGCAGCGGCGGAGGCCGAGGTGCGGGCACGGGAAGCGGCGTTGGCCAAGGCGGAGTGGGACCTCTCGCAAAAGCGCCAGGCGGCGCCGCAAGCGGGGCTGGTGTTCGACACCCTCTATCGCCAGGGCGAATGGGTGCCTGCGGGGCGGCCGGTGGTCGTGCTCCTGCCCCCGGAGAACATCAAGGTGCGCGCGTTCGTACCACAGGCACAGATCGGCACGATTCATCCGGGAGACATTGTGCGCGTCACCGTGGACGGCGTGCGCGAGCCGTTCATCGGGAAAGTCGGTTTCATTTCACCGAAGGCGGAATACACGCCGCCGGTCATCTACAGCCAGGAGAGCCGCGAGAAACTGGTCTTCATGGTCGAAGCGATCTTCGACCCCAAGATTGCGGTCAACCTGCATCCAGGCCAACCGGTGGATGTGCAATTCGGGTCCTGATCCATGGCTCACGGCGTCGCCGCAAATAATCTCGCGATCGACGTGCAAGGCATGACCAAGCGGTTCGGCAACCTGACAGCCGTCAACCACATCAGCCTCCAAGTCCGCACAGGCGAAATCTGCGGGTTCCTCGGCCCGAACGGCAGCGGCAAGACGACCTTCATCCGCATGCTCTGCGGACTGCTCCGGGCTGATGCGGGCGGCGGCACGTGCCTCGGCTACGATGTGATTACCGAGAGTGAAGCGATCAAACGCGAAGTCGGCTACATGACTCAGCGGTTCAGTTTCTATGAGGACTTGAGCATCGCCGAGAATCTCGACTTTGTCGCGCGTATGTATGCCGTCAAGAATCGTCGTGAAGCCGTGCGCGACAGCCTGGAGCGACTTGGGCTCGCGGGACGGCGGAAGCAACTTGCCGGCGAGCTGTCAGGCGGCTGGAAACAACGCTTGGCCTTGGCGGCGTGCCTCATTCACCGGCCGAAATTACTGCTGCTCGATGAGCCCACGGCGGGGGTCGACCCCAAAGCGCGCCGGGAATTCTGGGAGGAAATTCACCAGTTGGCCGGACAAGGGCTGACGTTCCTGATCACCACGCACTACATGGATGAAGCCGAACGCTGCCATCGGCTCGCCTACATCTTCTACGGCACATTGCTGGCCTACGGCACGATGGCCGAGGTGATCGCGCAGGCACGCCTGACGACCTGGTCGGTCAGCGGCCCGAATGTGCTGGCGCTCGCCGAGCAGCTCCGCGGCCGCTCCGGTGTGCGGCAGGCCGTGGCGTTCGGCAACAGGCTGCACGTGAGCGGAGACGACGCCGTCGCGCTTGAGCGAGCCATCGCACCGTTTCGCGTGGAACCCTATGAATGGCGCCGGATCGAATCGGGGCTCGAAGACGTGTTCATTCATCTTATGGACAGGTCACAGGAGAATGTTCCGTCATGAAGGCACGGCGCGCATTCTCACCGGCGCGGTTTTGGGCGATGGTCGTCAAGGAATTCATCCAGATGCGCCGGGACCGCCTCACGTTCGGCATGATGATCGGCATCCCGCTGATCCAACTGACCCTCTTTGGCTTTGCCATCAATTCGGATCCGAAGCGCTTGCCGACCGCCGTGCTCCTGGCCGACCATGGTCCGCAGGGCCGCACGGTCCTGTACGCGATACAGAACAGCGGGTACTTCGACTTCGTCCGTCAGGTCAAGACCGAATCCGAAGGGCACGGCGTGCTGGCGCGCGGCGAAGTCCAGTTCGTCATCAACATTCCGGAGAATTTCACCCGCGATCTCCTCCGCGGCGACAGACCCGCCATTCTCGTCGAAGCGGACGCGACCGACCCCGCCGCCACCAGTAACGCCCTCGGTTCCTTGCGCACCTTGCTGGACACTGCGCTACAGAACGACCTCAAAGGTCCCCTCGCCTTTCTCGCCGGCGACGACGGCCCGGTGGATGTGCGCATCCACGCGCGGTACAACCCCGAAGCCATCACGCAATACAATATCGTGCCGGGCCTGATGGGCGTCGTCCTCACGATGACCATGGTGATGATCACCGCGCTGGCCATCACGCGAGAACGTGAGCGAGGCACCATGGAAAATCTGCTCTCCATGCCAACCAGACCGCTGGAAGTGCTGATCGGCAAGATCGTTCCGTACATTCTCGTCGGCTATATCCAGGTGGGGTTGATCCTCATCGCCGCCCGCGTTCTGTTCGACGTGCCCATGATCGGGAGCCTCGGTCTCTTGCTCGTAGTCGCCCTGGCGTTCATCGCGGCCAACCTGGCGATGGGCATCACCTTTTCCACCTTGGCCAAGAACCAACTCCAGGCGGTGCAGATGTCGTTCTTCTTCTTCCTGCCGTCGTTGCTCCTTTCCGGATTTATGTTTCCCTTCCGCGGCATGCCCTTCTGGGCTCAGGCGATCGGCGAACTCTTTCCGCTGACCCATTTCCTGCGAATCGTCCGCGGCATCCTGCTCAAAGGCAACGGCTTGGAAGACGTGGCCTTTCAACTTTGGCAGATCGCGCTATTTGCCGTCGTCGCCCTCGCCATCGGCGTGACACGCTACCGGCAGACGCTGGATTAGAGCGCTCGCATGTGGTTGATAATTCAGGAGGCCATGATGGAATTCGAGCCGGGGTTTGGGCAAATTGGGGGCGAAATGCCCCCTTGACTACTGTTCTAATTAGAATTATTTTGATACAAACCAATAGCCGAGCGTGCGGGCAGACGCTGGATGGCGATAGGCGGCGACGCACTTCAAAGGGGGTATCTAGACCTACCGCAGGCAAGCTACCTCCAACGGTTGGTATGCAGGAGGACAAACCATGAAGGCATTCTTTGAGACCGATGACAGTTGGACCGGGTTAGTCCTGCGCGTGACGTTGGGACTGGTGATGTTTCCGCACGGCGCGCAGAAGCTGCTGGGCTGGTACGGGGGCTTCGGCTTCAGCGGCACCATGAATTTCTTCACGGAGACCATGCACCTTCCGTGGATCGTCGCCTTCCTGATCATCATGGGCGAGTTCTTCGGAAGCCTGGGCCTGCTCGCGGGTTTTCTGACGCGGTTCAGCGCGGCGAGCATCGGTGTCATCATGCTGGGGGCGGTCTCGCTCGTCCACTGGCCGCACGGGTTCTTTATGAACTGGTTCGGCAAGCAACAGGGCGAAGGGTATGAATATCATCTGCTGGTGATCGGGATCGCGATCGCGCTGATAATCACCGGCGCGGGGCGCTGGTCGGTGGATCAGCAGATTGCCGAGAGGATCGCCAAGTAAAACGGTCGCGATCTGAAAGGAGGCGGAGCATGTTTGTCGTGGCGGGAGCGACGGGACACACGGGCGCAGTGGTGGCGGACACGCTGTTGGCGCACGGGCAGCCGGTCAACGTTATTGTGCGGACGCCGGACAAGGGAGCGGCCTGGAAGGCCAAAGGGGCTCAAGTGGCCGTCGCGTCGCTGGCGGACGCGCCGGCCATGGCCGAGGTCTTTGAGGGAACCACGGGCGCCTATCTGTTGATACCTCCCAACTATCAGGCGCAGGCCTATCTCGATGATCGCAAACAGGTCGTCGATGCGCTGGCGCTGGCGGTGAAAAGGAGCGGGATCGATCATGTCGTGTTCCTCTCCTCGATCGGCGCGCACCTGCCCGAAGGCACCGGGCCGATCCGCGTGCTTCGTTATGGCGAGCAGCAACTCAGCGCCGCGGCGAAAAACCTGACAATCCTGCGCCCGCCCTCGTTCTTCGAAAACTGGGCGCCGGTGCTGGGTCAAGCCAGGACCGAGGGGACGCTTCCTTCGTTCATCGCGCCCGATCGCAAGATCCCAATGATCTCGACGCGCGACATCGGACGCCTCGCGGCGGAGCAGCTCATGGCGGGAGGCCGGGGGCGCAAGGTGCTGGAGCTGTCCGGTCCCGAGAACTACAGCCCCAACGACGTCGCGGCGGCGCTGGGGACGATTCTCAAGCGGGCAATCAGGGTTCGGCACGCGCCGCTCAGCGCGGTCGTGCCGACGTTCAAGTCCTTCGGATTCAGCGATGACGCTGCGCGCCTGTTCGAGGAGATGTATGAAGGTTTTGAACAGGAACGGATCGATTTGGAGCGGGAGGGCGCGACGCATGTGCGCGGGCGTGTCACGCTGGCCGAAGCGCTCGCCGAATTCGTCTGACGCACGGAAGACAGGGATTGATCCCATGGCACAAGCTGTTTACATAGCCACGAACGGCGACACGGCGGCCGCGACCGGCGGACCGATGCCGGCGTCCGCCTCCGATGAGGAATTGCTCGACGCGTATTCGCGCGCGGTCATCCATGCCGCCGAGACGGTCAGCCGGTCGGTGGTGAATATCGAGGTGGTTCACCGCCTGAAAGGCCGCGCCTCAAGGGATGTCTGGTCCCCGAGAGAAGCGCATGGCGGCGGATCCGGCTTCATCATCGCGCCGGACGGCTTTGCCCTGACGAACAGCCATGTGGTGCGCGGCGCGGATCGGATCGAGGCGACGTTATCGGACGGCCGGCGCTACGAGGTCCGCCTCATCGGCGCTGATCCGGATACGGACTTGGCGGTCGTCAGGATCGACGTGCCGAACCTGGAGCCGGCGATGCTCGGCGACTCGCAGCGTGTCCGTGTGGGCCAGTTGGCGATCGCGGTGGGCAACCCCTACGGTTTCCAATGCACGGTGACCGCCGGCGTCGTCAGCGCACTGGGCCGGTCGCTGCGATCCACGTCCGGCAGGTTGATCGACAACGTGATCCAGACCGATGCGGCGCTGAATCCGGGGAACTCGGGCGGGCCGCTGGTGACGTCGCGCGGGGAAGTCATCGGAGTGAATACCGCGATCATCCGGCCGGCACAGGGCCTCTGCTTCGCGATCGGGATCAATACGGCCAAGTTCATCGCAGGTCGCCTGATCAAGGAGGGCAAGGTGCGGCGCGGATATCTGGGGATCGCCGGCCAAAACGTGGACCTCCCGCGCCGGCTGGTCTTGTTGTACGGATTGCGCGCGGACAGCGGCATCCTGGTCGTCTCGGTGGAACGGCCTAGTCCGGCCGACCGGGCCGGCGTTCAGGAGGGCGATGTGATTGTGGGCTACGGGGACCAGACGGTCGAGAGCATCGACGATCTGCACCGGCTTCTGGTGGAAGAACGGGTGGGCCTGCTCATGCCGCTCATGATCATCCGACGCGGCCTCAAGCAGACGCTGGAAGTCATGGCGGAGGAATCACCAGTCCGGGCGCCGGCGTGAAACCCCGGAGGGAAGGAGACGCGATCATGGAGACGATGCGGACGACGGACAGGGCCTCGACGATCGACATCCGGCGAGGCCGCGAACGGTTCCATACCCAAATCGGCTGGCTGGATTCGTATCACAGCTTCAGCTTCGCGGACCACTACGACCCGCTGAATACCCATCACGGCCTCTTGCTGGTGAGCAACGACGACGTGATCAAGGCCGGCACGGGGTTCAGGACGCACCCGCACCGGGACATGGAGATCGTCACCTGGGTGCTGGACGGCGAGGTGGAGCACAAGGACTCGGTCGGCAACAAGGGGATCATCTATCCGGGGCTCGCGCAGCGCATGAGCGCCGGGACAGGCATCTGGCATTCGGAGATGAATCCGCGGCAGGATACAGACCTGCACCTGATCCAGATGTGGGTCCTGCCCGATACGGAGCGCATCACGCCCGGCTACGAACAGCTCGACATCACGAACGAGCTGAACCGCGGGGGGTTGGTGCCGATCGCTTCGGGCCGTGGCCACAACGCCGCCATCTCGATCCGGCAGAAAGGCGCCGTGCTGTGGGGCGGCCGCTTGAGGCCGAACGAAACGGTGACCATGCCCGACGCCAAGTTCGTCCACCTGTATGTGGCGAAGGGCGGCGCAACGTTGGAGGGCGCCGGGGCGCTCGAGACCGGTGATGCGGTCCGGCTGACGGCGGCCGGGTCGCGGCGGCTGACGGCCGATGGAACGGCCGGTGCGGAGGTGCTGATCTGGGAGATGAATTGAACCCGAGTGGAGGGTGCGGTGATGGGTCTCGATATCCACATTGTCTCGGATGTCGTCTGTCCCTGGTGTTACGTCGGGAAGCGGCGGCTGGAGCGGGCGCTTCAAACCCTCGACGGCCGGTACGAGTATCGGGTCACCTGGCGCCCGTTCGAACTGAATCCCGGCATGCCTCCGGAGGGGATGGACCGCCGCCAGTATCTCGAGGGGAAGTTCGGCAGCGCCCCGGCGGTCCGGCAACTGGAGGCGCGTGTCGCGGCGGCGGGATCGGAAGAGGGCCTCGACTTTGCGTTCGACAAGATCCGCCGGACCCCCAATACGTTCGATGCGCATCGGCTGATCTGGCTGGCGCAGCGGGAAGGCCTGCAGGACGCGGTCGTCGAAGGGCTGTTTCGCGGCTATTTCATCGAGGGCGCCGATCTGAGTCGCCGCGAGACGCTGATCGAGATCGCCGGCAAGGCGGGTCTGCCGGCTCGACCGAGTCGAGCGATTACTCCGCGGCGAGGACGGCGCGGCGGCGGTGCGGGCAGACGAGGTCGAGGCCAAGAAGGCCGGCATCAACGCCGTCCCGCACTTCATCATTAATCGGAGGTATGCCCTCTCGGGGGCGCAGGATCGGCGGAGACTCGTCTCCGCATTTGAGTTGGCCATGGGGCAGGCGACGGTAAGGTGATCTGGTTTGACAAAATAGCCTTCAGCGATCAGTCGTCGGTCACCTTCGCGAAGACGGGAGACGCACATGAAAGCACACTATCTGGGCCACGTCGTCTTTTATGTGAAAGAGTTGGAACGGTCGCTGGCGTTCTATCGCGATCTCCTGGGATTCAAGGAAGTGGGCCGGATCTTCGAGGGCAAGGCCGCGGCCCTCACGTCGGGCCGGACGCACCATGAGCTGCTGTTGATCGAAGTCGGCGACGCGCCGGTGCCGCCGCGCGGGCGGCGGTTGGGGCTCTATCACATCGGCATCAAAGTGGGGGATAGTCTGGAAGAGCTGCGGACAGCCAAGCGCGAGCTGGAGCGTGCCGGCGTTCCGATAGAGGGCATGAGCGACCACACGGTCAGCCAGAGCCTCTACCTCCGCGATCCGGACGGGAACGAAGTCGAGCTGTACGTGGACGCCGACGAGTCGATCCGGAAACAGAATCCCGCGGCGGTGGTGTCGCCGATCAAGCCGCTGAAATTGTGAAGCGGCAAAGATCCCTCTCCCCGAGACCCTCCCTCTTGAAGGGGGAGGAAAGGGTGAGGGTGAGCTAGCCATCTATGGCTGACATCAAGAAGCGTCTCGACACCAACGTGGCCGGTAACTTCTTCGTCGATGCGACCTGCATCAACTGCGACACCTGCCGGCAACTGGCCCCGAAGAGCTTCCAAGAGGTGGGCGAATTCTCCGCGGTCACGCATCAGCCAGAGGGGGAGACGGAGCACCGCCAAGCCTACCTGGCCCTGCTCGCCTGCCCTGTGGGCTCGATCGGGACGGAGCGGAGCGACAAGGCGCACTTGCAGGCGGCGACCGCGAGCTTTCCGCTTCACCTGGATGGCGGCGTCCATTACTGCGGGTTCAACTCGGAGAAGTCGTTTGGCGGGAACAGTTATGTCATCCGCCATCCGGCCGGCAACTGGCTCATCGATTCACCGCGCTATCTGAAGCGGCTCGTGCAGGCCTTCGAAAACATGGGCGGCATTCGGTACATCTTCCTCACGCACGAGGACGATGTGGCGGATTCAGCCCGCTACGCGAAGGAGTTCGGTGCGATCCGTATCATCCACCGCGCCGATGCCCACGCGGCGGCGGGGGCGGAATGGATCGTAGAGGGAGACGAGGCGGTCGAGGTGTCGGCGCAGTTTCGGATCATTCCGGTGCCGGGCCACACGGAAGGCAGCATGGCGCTGCTCTACGACGACCGCTTCCTGTTTTCCGGCGACCATCTGTGGTGGGATCGGGACAGCAAGGGACTGGGTGCGCCGGAACGGCTGGTGTGGGACCGGCAACGCCTGCTGGGATCGCTCACCAAGCTGCTCTCGTATCGCTTCGAGTGGGTGCTGCCGGGCCACGGCGACCGAATCCGCCTCTCGGCCGCCGAGATGGCGGAGCATCTGAGGCGATTGGTGGCGCGCCGCATCCCCGCCACGCTCCTCTACCTCGACGGGGAGGAGAACAAGTAGGAAGGACCCATAGCGGTTCACGTGTACGGCTGCAATCATGTCGCGATCGAAGTCACGGACGCGAAGAAGGCCGTGAAGTTCTACTCGGACGTGTTCGGGTTGAAGATGCTCCGCGGCGGCGAAGGCGCGGCCTGGTGCAAACTGGGCGAGCATCAGTTCATGGCCATCTTCGAAGTCAAACGGCTCCAACCCGATCGCGTGAAGCACTTCGGCCTCATGGTCCGCGACGACCGGCAGATCAAAGAGATACGGAGCAAGCTCGTCAAGAAATACAAACTCAAGCTGGTCCCGGGCTTCCGTTGTGACTTTCGCGATCCCTGGGGCAACCGCATTCAGGTCGTGGATCTGCACGATGAGTCGCTGGTGTGGCTGCTGCCCTATCAGGAAGTACAGAAGGCCGGGATCGCCTTCGGGAACGCAAAGCGAAGAGGCAAGCGGAGACAACTTTCACTCCCATAAGGAGGACAACATGAGCGACGTCGTCATCACACCCAGAAATGATGGTCCATATTACATCAAAGGCAAGGTCAAGATCGTGACCGAAGGCGGCCGCGAGATCATGGTCGACGGGGACGAGACTTGGCTGTGCCGCTGCGGGCAGTCGGCGAACAAGCCGTTCTGTGACGGCGCGCACAAGAAGGCGGGCTTCAAAAACAACTTGGACGCGAAATCCTAACAAGAGGGCTGCTGGCCGTAGAGTTCGGAAAAGGAGGAACACGTATGGCGACCAAGCTCAAAATTCCCAGCGCGGCCAAGGCGAAGAAATATTTTGCGGACAAACTGGCGTTCACCACCGGCCCGGTGGAGCTGGAACGGTGGGTCCAACAGGGGCAGCCGGTGAACATCGTGGATGTGCGGGCTTCGGAGGATTTTGCCGAGGGCCGCATACCCGGCGCGGCGAACCTGCCCAAGGACCAATGGGGGGACGCCAAGCAGCTCAAAGCGGTCCTACGCAAGGACAAGATCAACGTGCTCTATTGCTATTCCCACGTCTGCCACCTGGCCGCGACGGCGGCGGTCGAATTTGCAAAGAAGGGCTATCCGGTGATGGAGCTGGAGGGCGGCTGGCGCTGGTGGAAGGAGAACGGGTTCGACATCGAGAAATGAGGGTGAGTGACCGCAATGGATGAAGTCAGCGCGTTTCTGGTCCAGTACGGGTGGATCGTCTTGTTCGCGGTGGTCTTTGCCGAGCAGATCGGCTTGCCGCTGCCGGCAATCCCTGTGCTGTTGGCGGCGGGCGCCCTGGCCGGCGCCGGGAAGATGAATCTCGCCCTCGCTGTGCTGCTCTCCGTCGCGGCCTGCCTGGCCGGCGACGTGGTCTGGTACGAGTTGGGCCGCCACCGGGGCCGGCAGGCGCTGAACCTCCTCTGCCGTATTGCATTAGAACCGGACTCCTGCGTGCGGCGGACCGAGAATTTCTTCACGCGGCACGGCATCCGCGCGTTGATCCTAGCAAAGTTCATCCCCGGCCTGAGCGCACTCGCCCCGGCGTTGGCCGGGCTGTTCGGGATCGGACACAAGCGGTTCTTGCTCTATAACGGCCTGGGGGCGGTGCTGTGGACGCTGGCCTTTATGTTGCCGGGGTACGTGTTCAGCAGCCAACTTGAAGCGATCGCCTCTCATGAAGCCCGCGTGGGCACGTTTCTGCTGGTGGCGCTGGGCCTCGGCCTGGTAGCGTACGTCGCCTACAAGTTCGCTCATCGGCACTGGCTGCTGCGCGAGTTGCGGATCGGCCGCATCACCGCGGATGAGCTGAAAGATCTGATGGACAAGGGAAATAAGGTCCTGGTGGTGGATCTGCGGGGCGAGCTGGATCACGAAGTCGATCCCTATACCATTCCAGGCGCCCTCCGCATGACGGCGGAGGAATTGGAACAGCGGCACCATGAGATCCCGCGTCACCGGGACGTGATTCTGTTCTGCGCCTGCCCCGACGAGGCCACCGCGGCCAAGATGGCGCTGATGCTCCGGCGCAAGGGCATCACCAAAGTCCGCCCGCTGGCCGGCGGCATCGACGCCTGGCGCGAGCGTGCGTTTCCGCTGGAGGCGACCGTGCGTCAGCCCGAGCCGGATCGGGTCGGACTGGTATCCCCTTGATCTGTGCGGTATCATTGTGCTGTATCTCGTCATGCGTGAAGCGTATCCCGCAAGAAGAGAGACATGGCTTCAGTAGGTTTGGGCGTGGGTTGGAATGTCTAGCGCTTCACGAACGACGAGCGACGAGTCACGTCCTTAATCGAAAGGGGGCGACCGGTTTCGACGGGGATCGTGAGGCCATCGGGGCATGTCGAGCTCTCGGGGACTCGTAAAACCTCCGGGAAACAAGCAACTGCCAATCACGAACTGGCACTCGCGGCTTAAGTGACCGCGACGTCCCTCCGCCTGAGGCCTGCGGGGGTGGAAGGGGCGCGATGCAGCAGGCTGGTCCAAGGCCGGTGCTCAGCGGCTGAGGACGAGACAATACTGGGCTAGCGGCCGCTCTAAGCCAGCCGATGGGCGTGGGCGGCGGCGAAACCAAAACGATCGGCTACACATGTAGAACCGGTGCGCTGAAGATCTTCGGACCCGGGTTCAACTCCCGGCGCCTCCACCAAACCTCGCTTGCGCGTGCCGGCGGCTCGTCGGGCGAAGCCCCTCCCGATTGACGCCGCCGGATAAACCCTACAAGAAGTTTCTCCCCCCTCATATCTCTCGCGCGAGCCGCGCGCTCTTCATAGCCTTCTCGCGAGGGTCGACAAGGGGGTCGGGAGTCCTTTCATTACGCATGACATGATAGGCGAGAGCGCCAGCGGCCACGCGTGGGCGACTGAGACCGGATGCACATCTACGCGAATCGCTGGTTTCCTCTCAATAATTGACTCCCGACCCCTTTTCTTGCTCCTGACAGGATGACCTTGTAGCGCCGCCGGAGGTCGTCCTCGGTCAGCCCGCCCATTTCGGACAGCGAGTTCGCCCGCTTGACCTGCGCCTTGCGGATGCCGTGGAGCACGAGGTTCATCATGGCGATCCGCATCATCTGGCGGCTCACGTCGAAACCGTAGATCGCGCGTTCGAGCAGGTCCCAATCGGGGATCTTCTCGCCGGCTCCTTTCCGGTACCATTGGATGGTCGGCAGGCGCTTTTGCTCCTCGCTCGCCTTCTCCAGCCACTCCTCGCCATAGATGGGTACCCGCTGCGGCTCGGCGGAGTACTTGGCCAGGATGTATTCGACGGCGTCGATGAGAAAGCCGCCAGTGCCAGCGGCCGGGTCGAAGATGGTGTCGCCGAGGTCGGGGTCCACCAGCTCGACCATCATGGTGCGAATCTGGCGCGGAGTCCGGAATTGGCCGTTGAGCGCCGACTGGCCTAGATGGGTGAGGAGATACTCGAAAATGTCACCCTTGACGTCGGTGCCGAGTTTGCGGAAGTCGAGTGAGTCGAGTTCATCGACTACTTGTTTGAGAACCTCCGGTTCTTGAACCTCAAGTCTGGCATCACGGAAGTATTCGGCGATCTGCGGCTCTTCCTTGTCGAGCGAGGCCATATAGGGGAAGACCTCGTCGCGGACGAAGTTCCGCAGCTCTTCGCCGCTCTTGAATCGCCATTTCGACCACCGGTACCGCTCGGCCTGCTTGGGGAACAGCAACCGGCCATTGCCATTGCCTTTGCCGCCGGTGAGCCGGGCGCGCAATTCGCGCTCGGCTTCCTCTTCGTCGAGCAGCTTGAGGTAGATGAGGTAGGAGATCTGTTCGATGTGGGTGACGGGATTGGTGACGCCCCCGGCCCAGAGGATATCGGTGATGCGGTCGAGTTTTCGGCGGAGGTCCTGGTTCATTTTCTGTACACTTCTCGACGATGCCCGATCGTCACAACCGTGACGAGCCCTTTGGCGTCATCCACCTCGTACACGACGCGATAGGGTCCGATTCGAATTCGATACAATGGCACGCCGGTGAGCTTCTTGTGACCCTGCGGTCGTGGGTTCTCCGCCAACTTCAGGATCGCCGCGTCGATACGGCGAAGCAGCGGATTATCGAGGCGCTCCAATTCCTTCGCGGCTGTGGGTTTAATCGCGAGCCGGTACCTCACAGGCGCCCGGCCTTCTTCAGTCGTTCTCGGACTTTCCGGTAAGGAAGCGCGCGTTCGGCTCGCCGCTCGTACCATCGCGCGACATCGAGGAGATCTTCTTTCAATGCGGGTGTCGCGAACAGGCGCTGAAGTACGGCCTCTCGTTCCGTTTTCGGCAAGGCCTCGAACGCGGTCAGGAACACCTCGGCGGTCGCATCTGCGGGTTTCATCCGGTCTCCTCCTATGCCGATCTTCCCAGAAACACCGATTCGTTCAGGTCCCGAATGACTTCCTTGAGCCCCGTCTCCCCGAACAGCTCGACGCCCAGGCCGGCCGCATTGAGGATGGAGAGGGAGGGCTTAAAGAGGTCGTCCAACTCGAGCTTCCCGCCGACGATTCCCCGATTCTTAAGCAATGACAGGTACTGCGCCTGCTGGGCGTCAGCGATTTCGTGACCAGCCAGGCTTGGAAATTCTCCGTCACCTCTTTTTCGCGACTCTTCATTTTCATCAGACCCAAGGCGTGCCTGATGAAATCCACCAGGTTGCCGCCGGGCTGACGGTAGGCGCGCCGCAGGTTGTCTTCATTGAAATAGTACTTGGGATTGTTCAGCCGCGCGGCCAGCGCCTCTTCTTCCTCGGCCGTGAGGGCCTGCCCGGCCCGGATCTTTTGGAGCACGGGATCGTCCGCCACGGCGGATCGGATGGTTCGTTCCCAGTTCGTCACGTAATCGTGTTTATCGACTCGCTCGCCCTCCGGCCCGACTTCCACGTAGCTCACCGCCTGGAGCCATTCGTCCTCTAAGCCTAGCTCGATCAGGTCGCGCACCGGCCTAGGCGGCGTCGGTTCGCCACCACGTGCGCGGCCGCCGCCGACGCTCACGAACACGTCGGCTTCGCTGTCGTTGAAGTACTCGCGATTGCCGAAGAAATCGTAGATGACAAAGCCCCGTTTCTCGATATGTGGAGCGGTCCGCGTGCCCCGGCCGCGCATTTGTTGGTACAGGATCGGGTTCCGCACCCGGCGGCACATGACCAGATGGAGGACCTCCCGGCAGTCGAATCCTGTGTCAAGCATGCCAACGCTAACCGCGATCTGTGGGAGGTCTTCGCGCTTGAACTTACGAATGAGCTCGTCGGCGTTCGCCACGTCGCTCGTGATGACCTCGGCGTAGCGGCCTTTGTATTCGGGGTGCAGTTCATTCAGGTAATAAGTAAGCCTGGCCGCATGGTGCTTCGTAATTGCGAACACGATGGCCTTGCCTGGACCGCTCTTCTGCCCAGGCGCCAACTCCCGATAGTGCTCCCAGGCCAACCGGTCGAACTCCTGCATCATCTTGCGGTTCGTGTCCTCGTTGGTCCATTTGCGCTCGAACTCGGCCGGGTCGTAATGTTCCTCATCCACGTCGGCGCCTTCGGCCAAGAGGACCGTGATGCCGGTCGCGAACTTGTACGGGACCAGATACCCTTCACGAAAAGCTTGCTGGATCGAGTAGGCGAAGTCCGGCTGACTGTCTTTGCAGTGATAAAACTGGAAGGTGTTCCGTTCGATGTAGGCGGAGGGGGTCGCGGTGAGGCCGATGTGCAGGGCATCGAAATGTGTCAGCGCCGTCTGCCAGGCCCCGTAAATAGACCGATGGCATGCGTCGGCCACGACGACGTCGAAATATCCGCTGGTGAACTCCGCATACCGGCCGATCATGGTTTGCAGCAGGCAGACCGTGATCTGTTTTTCTTGGCGAACCGCGCCGGGCTTGAGCCAGTAGCTCCCGTACCGGGTGAGGATGCCTTGCAGCGCTTCGATCGCCTGTTTCGCCAGTTGGTCTCGATCCACCAGGAAGAGAATTCGCTCCGCCCGCCCGGCTTTGATGAGCCGTTGGAGGTACAAGCAGATCAGGTCCATCTTGCCGGTGCCGGTGGGCAGCTCGATGAGGAACCGCCGCTTGCCCAGCTCGACGGCCTGATCGAGGGCTTGCATGCACTCCCGCTGATAACGGCGCACACGCCGTTGCTCCCCTTGTCGCACGTAGAACTCGGGAATCTCGATCGTCGCCAGCGGACGCCGCGTCTCCCTGATGTGGACCAGCCGTTCGAGATCGCGCCGGGAATAAAACGAGTTGACGATCCGCGCGTCGTCGTTGGTGTAGTCCCAGAAGTAGATCAGCTCGCCGTTGGTCAAGAAGATAAACGGCGCGCCGAGACTCCTGGCGTAGGGGAGAGCCTGATGCTTAGCGGTGTAGGGATCGATGGCCGTGCGTTTCGCTTCGATGATGGCGAGCGGTCTCCCGTTCCGGGCGAGCAGCACGTAGTCGGCCCGCCCGGCTTTCGGTTCATTCCCTCCACCGGTCAATGAAGCTCCTCCTAACCCGCCCACTTCCGCTCCGGCGCTTGCGCCGCCCGGCAGCGTGGCCATCACCTCGGTCAGTACCATCGACTTGTCGGACGGATCCCATTCTGCCTGTTTGAGCAGGTCGTCTATCAGGATTCGCGCGTCCGTTTCCTTCGTAAAGTCCGGTATGCCCTTCCCTTGCGGAGCCGACTTTTCGGGCCGGCTCTTTACACACTGTCCGGCCGCGCGCTCCACAAGGTGCTTGCAGAACTGCGGCCTCAGGCGTGTTGCGGAGCGTAACTGGTCAGGGTCTGGGTGGTCAACCCAACGCTCAGATACGCAGAAGCACAAGGATAAGGCAAGGCGCCCCAAAAAGCGACGGGGTCGAACCGAGGCGCAGCGTAATGAGCGGAAGCCAGAAGCCGCTTTCCCGGGAGAGCCGTCTGGGGACGTGAAAAACCCAACGGACTTGGCGGCTCCAGCCTCTTGAAATTCTCCATCCGGCGCGTTACTGAAATGGCGCGTGGCATGCCGGCACGTGCCAGGAGGTGACACCATGGAAGTCGAAGGGAAATTCATTGTGAGGAAGCGAGAGGATGGCCGGTTTGATGTGACCTTTGAGCCCAAGGAGCAGGCCACCATACAGAAGCGATCGCGCAGTTTTTCGAGCTACGACGGGATGCGACGTTACTTGCTGGACCTGGGGGTCAAGTCGGACAAAATTCCCGCGCTGCAGGAACTGCGGCCCGGCCGGACCACCAGCATCAGCGACGTCAAGGTCGAATCGAGCCGGGTTGCAGCGTGAAGAACGGGCCCGCGATCACGGCCTGGCTTCCAGGACCAGGTTGAACGGCGTCTGGGTGGCGCGGCGGAAACGGGTGAAGCCGCCTTTCGTCGCGACCTCGCGCGGTCGCGCTTCTCCGGCTTGGGCGCCCAGCGCCGGACCCTTGTAGGCCAGCGACGCCGGCACGCAGATCATCGTCGAGGCGGCATAGAACCCGCGGCCGATCGGATTGAGGGTCTCTTCGACCCTGTCGCCCGCGAACGGTTCCACGATCGTCCAGGTGCCGTTCAACGCCAGGGTCTCGCGGACGTGCTTGGTTGCGCCGACCGGGTCGCCCATGTCGGGCAGGCAGTCGAAGTGGGCGACGAAGTCGTACCCCCTGCCCGGGTAGTCCGTGGACTTGGCGACCTTGAAACTCACGTTCTTCACTCCCGCCTCTTTCGCGCGCTTCCGTGCCGCCAGGATCGATGGCTTGTGATAATAGATAATCGAAGTCGCTTTCTTCACCCCGACGGAGGGCCAAGTCAGGGAACAGTATCGGATCAAGCCGGGTACGAAGCTCAAGCTCCGCAAATTCGATCCCGACGACACGGGAACTTATAAGAAGACTGCGAAAGACAAGGCGAAGGCGAAAGCAGAGACCAAGAAACTTGCCAAGAACATCGCTGGCCTTCAGGAACGACTGTACGCGAATGCGGACCGGGCGCTGCTCATTGAGCTCCAAGGCATGGACACCAGCGGCAAGGACGGCACCATCAAGAAGGTAATGCGCGCCGTCAACCCGCAGGGGTGCCGGGTGACGTCTTTCAAGGCTCCCACGCCGGTCGAGTCGGCGTATGACTTTCTCTGGCGCGTCCATCGGGAGGTGCCGCCCACAGGCTCTATCGGGATCTTCAACCGCTCGCACTACGAGGACGTGCTGATCACGCGCGTACACGGCATGATCTCCGGACAGCGGGTCGAGGAGCGGTTCGATCGCATCAACGCTTTCGAAGAGCTGTTGCATGGAAACGTGACGACGATCCCGAAGTTCTTTCTGCATATCTCGAAGGACGAACAGCGCGAACGGCTGGAAGAGCGGGTGAACGATCCCGAGAAGCGCTGGAAATTCGATGCCGGGGACCTGGAGGAGCGGCAATACTGGGACGAGTACATGGAGGCGTTCGAGGACATGCTCTCCGCCACTAGCACGGAATACGCGCCGTAGTACGTGGTGCCGGCGAACCGGAAGTGGTATCGCAACCTGGTGGTCGCCGACACGGTTGTTTCGGCGTTGGAGGACATGAAGCTCACCTGTCCGCCTGCGCCGGCGTATGTGGACTTCGAGCATCTCACGATCGTATAGGACGAAAACGAAAAACGATCCCGCGTTGCGCGGCGTCGGGTCTGCGCGAGAACCCTTCCAGAGCCCCTTTCCACCCCATTGACACTCTCCTCAGAGAGGAGTACATAGACCCTGCACCTTGTCGATTGATTGATCAGGTGCCGGGAGTCGGGCAGACCGCGCGGCTGTCATCAAGACTCCCGGGAGACTCCCGAACGGGAGGAGGTGGATTGATGGGCGATCGTACTCCACCTGGCCAGAACGGCCCGCCGAGTCGAGGGCGGGCTTCTGCTCGGTCGTGCTAGCCGGTTCTTCAACGGCTGTGCCTCACGGCACCACAGACCACCCGGACTACAGCCTTACAAAGTCGGAGAACCCGAGGCGAGCATGAGGAACACAAGCGCCTGGGAGTTACCGGTTCTCCCCCGACCAGAAGCCTCAGCAGCTCCCTAATCGCGCGGGTCTACCCGAAACACGTAAGATACGATTCCTCGGCGTCCTAAGCGCCATGCATGGGCTACCTTCCGGAAGGTAGCCCATGTCGTTTCCAGCGCTGTTCTCAACTTTCCATTCCACATATCCTCTGTGGCCCCAGTGAGCCGTTGGCTTACCCTGCAGGATGAACTTCGCCCCTCCCTCACCCACCCCCTCAATGGGGGAGGGAGGCGCGGGGGTGAAGCGACCGGCTATTCGCTATTTGCTGATGGCTGTTTTCAAGGCTGGGCGAGGGGCTTTCCTTTTCCTCCGAAAGTGGCCTACCATATCTCTCTCCCACATATGGCGGAGAGGAAACTCAAGGCTCCTAAACCGGTCGGAACGTCACGCCGCCGCCGCAAACCCGCCGGCGCGTCGACCGGCCTAACCGCAACCGAACTGCAGGCCGCCGCTCCGCCTGCGGACGTGGCGGAGCTGCATCGGGCGATCGAGAACGACGGGGGAAAGGTCCTCTCAGTCTACCGTGAACCCTATGGCGGAAAGTGGCTGGCCTTCGCGGCGTTGCCGATCGACATGGTTGAGCCGACGCCGTATCAGCGGAATCTCTCCGACAGTCACGTGCGGAAGCTGGAAGCCGTAATCGGGAAGATCGGACGGTTCCTTGACCCGATCGTCGCGGTCCGTGCCCCTCGGGAAGCAGGTAGAGATGTAGAGGGATATAGGGGTAAGGAGGGCGAAGAGTCGGGAAGCCGCGCCAAATACTGGACGCCGAACGGGCATCATCGGCTTTCCGCGATGCGGACGCTGGGAGCGAAAAGCATCACGGCGATCATGGTGCCGGAAGCGTCGGCGGCCTATCAAATCCTCGCGCTGAACACGGAGAAGGCCCACAACCTGCGGGAGAAGGCCCTCGAGGTCATCCGCATGTACCGAGAGTTGGCTCGTCTGGACGACGCCATCGAGGAGACTTACGCGCTGGAATTCGAGGAGCCGGCGTTGATCACCCTGGGTCTCTGTTATGAAGAGCGGCCCCGTTTCAGCGGCGGCGCGTACCATCCGGTGCTGAAACGGGTGGATGAGTTTCTCAAGCAGCCGCTGCGCGCGGCGCTGGAGGTTCGGGGACAGCGGGCGAAGGTCGTGCTGGCGTTGGATGATCTCATTGTGCGGCAAGTGGAAGCGCTGAAGGCCAAGGGCTTGACCAGTCCGTATCTCAAAAGCTTCGTGGTCGCGCGGGTGAACCCGATCCGTTTCCGGCTCAAGGATGCCGCCCCGTTGAGCTTCGATGAGGTGCTCGATCGTATGGTGAAGGCCGCGGCCAAGTTCAACCCGGACAAGATCAAGGCCGAGGATCTGGCAAGGTCGGGCGGCATGGTGGAGGAAGGCGACTGAGGCGCCCTGGTTGCGGGGGCAGTCTGGGTGCCATTAGAATGACGTTTCCGGACTGTTCCGCTGCTTCTGTGACGGCAGTGAAGGAGGAACCGTATGGGTCTTGCGGATAACAAGTGCGTGCCTTGCCGGGGCGGCGTGCCGCCGCTGCCCGAGGCCCGCGTCCAGGAGTTGCTGAGAGAACTCGGACGCGGCTGGCAGGTCAACAAGGACGGCCATCTGGAGCGGCTCTATACGTTCAAGGATTTCAAGCAGGCGTTGGACTTCGTGAACAAGGTCGGCGCGGTGGCGGAAGCGGAGGGTCACCACCCGGACTTGTACCTGGCCTGGGGCAAGTGCAAGGTCGAGATCTGGACCCACAAGATCAACGGATTGACCGAGAGCGACTTCTACCTGGCTGCGAAGGCGGACCGGGAGTTCGAGCCTTTCCGGGCGACGGCGGCGTAAGAGCCGCGCCGGGCGGGCTGACCGAAGGGAAGGGACGATGAACGACAACGCGCCGGTGGCGCTCGTCAACATGCCCTTCAGTTACTCGAAGTACCCGTCCATTCAACTGGGCACGCTGACGGCCCTGTTGAAGTCCAAGGGAATCGGCGTCGAGTGTCATTATCTGAACGTCCGGTTCGCCCACCAGATCGGCGTGCCGCTGTACGAATCGATTTGCGAGAAACGGGCGCTGTTCGGAGAATGGCTCTTTTCCTACCTCCTCTTCCGCGACAACCCGAAACGCACCGACTATCCACGCATGTTCAAGCCGGTCTTCGAGCAGCTCTCGCGGGAGAGCGGACAGCCGACGTCCTACTTCGAGGAGATGGCCAGCCGGATCGCGCCGCAGTTCCTGACTTGGGCCATGACGGCGATCGATTGGGGCCGGTACCGCATCGTCGGCTTCACTTCGACCTTCGATCAGAACGTGGCTAGCCTCACGATGGCGAAGCTCATCAAGGATCTGTATCCCCAGGTGAAGATTGTCTTTGGCGGCGCCAACTACGACGGCGACATGGGGCTGGAATACTTCCGCGCGTTCCCCTGGATCGACTTCGTCGTGGTCGGCGAAGGCGAGGAGGTCTTCCCGCCGCTGGTCACGCAGATCTTGGAAGGGAAGGACGATGCGTATCCCAAAGGCGTGGCCTATCGCAAAGACGGTCAGGTCCGGTTCGAGCCCAACCCGTCGCTCTTCAGCGACTTCGCGCGCACCGGCCCGCCCGATTACGACGACTACTACCGGCAGTTGGCGGAATTGGGCCCCGAGTCGTTCCGTGGGCTCGATCGCATTCTGCTCTATGAAGGCTCGCGCGGCTGCTGGTGGGGCGAGAAACACCATTGCACGTTTTGCGGCCTGAACGCGCAGAGCATGAAATTCAGGGCGAAGGCGCCCGAGCAGGTGCTGCGCGAGATGGAATATCTTTCCAACCGCTACGACACCACGCGCTTCCGGCTCGTGGACAATATCATCGACATGAAATACATCGAGAACCTGTTCGGGAAGCTCGCGGCGGAACACTGCGACCTCGACCTGTTCATCGAGACCAAGAGCAATCTCCAGAAGCAGCAGATCCGCACGCTGGCGGCGGGCGGCGTGAAATGCATGCAGCCGGGACTGGAGAGCCTGAGCCAGAACCAGTTGCGGGCGATGGACAAGGGCGTCAGCCCGATGCAGAACATCCAGTGCCTCAAGTGGAGTTATTACTACCGGATCGTCGTTTCCTGGAATATCTTGCTCGGCTTTCCCGGCGAGACCAACGAAGACTATCGCCGGCAGATCGAGCTGATCCCCTCCCTGTTCCATCTGCAGCCGCCCGAGGCGGTGGGCAAGTTTTGGTTGGAGCGGTTCAGCCCATATTTCATGCGGCCCCACCAGTACGGTGTGCGGATCACCGGACCGGGGTTGGCCTACGAGTATGTCTATGACGCCCGGCAGGTCGACTTGATGAAGATCGCCTACGATTTCGAGTACGAACTGGAGGACTGGCAGGTCGATTCTGACGTCTACCAGGAGCTGGTAGATGCGGTGCACGAGTGGCAGCGGCGGTATGCCTCCGACGACAAGCCGTTTTTGTATTATTCCAAGGCGATGCGGTATATCACCGTGTATGATGGGCGGAATCCCGGTGCGCCGACACGCGAGCGCTTCGATTGGCCGGCGTCGTTCATCATCGAATGTTGCAATGAGGCGCCCAGGTCGGCGGAGCAGATTCGCAGCGCCCTGCAGGTGCGCGAGCCGCAGGCGGACTATTCGGCCGACACGATTGCGGCGCAGCTCGCACAGTTGACGGCGAAGCGCATTCTCTACGAAGAGAAGGGCAAGTACTTTACGCTGGCCATTCCTGAACACCCCTTTTTGTGACGGTCCGGGCCTGCGGCGTTCCTCCGGCTGCTAGCCCCGCTTCACCACTTCCGGAAGGAAGCCAGCATGAAAGTTTTGGTTGTGGGAGGGACCGGGCAGCTCGGCGCCAACCTCGTCCGAGCGTTGCTGGCCAGAGGTGATCAGGTCCGCGTCCTGGTCCGGCCCATTCAGTCCAGCCGCCAGGCGGTCGGGCATCTGATGTTGCGCGGTCTCGAGATCGAACGGGTCGATGGCGACCTGAACGACGCGGAATCGCTGGTGCGGGCCTGTGAGGGGGTGCGTGTCGTCTACCAGGCGGCCAGCTACTACCCTTTGCAGACGATTCCCGTCGAGGCTGCGACGAAACAGGCGCTCACCGAAACCGGCAATCTGCTCCAGGCGGTGCGCCGCGCCTCGGTCGAACGGCTCGTCTTCACCAGCACCCTGACGACGATCGGCTTCCCCGCGCAGCCTGGCCGACTCGCCGACGAGGACTGCGCGTTCACCACCAAATACAGGAACAACCCGTATCTTATGTCGAAGATCGCGATGGAGGACGAAGTGCTGGCGGCGGCCAAGAACGGCGTGCCGGCGGTGGTGGTCAACCCGACCGCGTTTTTCGGCCCGTTCGACAGCAAGCCGACCAGCGGCACGCAAATTCTGATGATCGCGAAACGAATGATGCCGGCGTACGTGGACGGACCCGTGAACGCAATCGATGTGCGGGACGTGGCGGAAGGCATGATTCTCGCCGCCGAGCGGGGGCGGGTCGGCGAGCGGTATATCCTCGGGAATTGGAACACCACGCAAAAAGAACTCAACGCCCTGATCGCGCGGGTCGCCGGCGTATGGCCGCCGTTGGTGCCGGTTCCGTTTGCGTTGGCCCGTGTCGGCGCCAAGTGGGGTGACACGGTGTTCCGCACGATCTTCCGTCGGCCGGCGCCTGTGCCCGCGTTCTTTGTGGAAATGCTCGCGCACATGCAGCAGTATGACTGCTCCAAGGCCATCCGCGAGCTGGGCTACCCGCGCCGCCCGGTGGAGCACGCGATCCGTGACGCGCTGGCCTGGTTCAAGGCGAACGGCTATCTGCCGGCATGATAGCGAAAGCAGGAATTATGAAGCAGGAATTGGGAATTGTCGGATCGGTCGTGTCGGAATCCATCTGTAACGTTCATCGTTCACTATTGCGGAGTGACTCATGGAGACCTATTACCATCCCAAAGACTTGAGTAAGTTCGCCGACATGGGCAAGGGCAACAAGGAATTGTGGGAAAAGTTCATGAGCTATTACAACGCCGTGTTTGCTGAGGGAACGCTGACGGAGCGGGAAAAGGCGCTCATTGCGCTCGGCGTGGCCCACGCCGTGCAGTGCCCCTACTGCATCGACGCATACACGCAAGCGTGTCTCGAAAAAGGCTCGAACGTGGAGGAAATGACGGAAGCCGTCCATGTCGCGTGCGCCATCCGGGGCGGCGCCTCGCTGGTGCACGGCGTTCAGATGCGGAACGTGGCGGACAATCTCACAATGTGAGCTCCGGGCAAGCCCCAAGGGGCGAGGAGACGCTCAGGCGTTGCCCGGCGGATCGGGTTCCACCTCCGACAACACCCGGGAAAAGCGGGCGCCGACGATGGCGGTGACCTTGGCCATGAGGTCCTTCACTTCGTTCCATTCGTGCGGCAGGAGGTCGTGTTTGAGCTGAGGATGAATCGCCCACTCGGCGCTGACTTGCTTGCCGTTTCGGGATACGAGCACGCGGAGCAGTTCGACATCCCACACGTCGGGGTTTTTCTGAGCCGGCTGACCGACCTGGCCGGGCGGAACGTAGGTTGCCATGGTGCCACCCCTGCAGAATACGTGATGACGCATCTTAGCCCATCTCATCGGCTCCTGTATACCGGGTGTGATCCGGGAAGCCGCCGCCGGCGTTCAGCCGAGCGCCAGGACCGCCAGCATGGCTTCATGGATCAGCCCGTTACTGGCCACCAGCTCCTGGTCATAGATTGACAGCGGCCCGCCTTTGAAATTCGACACTCGCCCGCCCGCCTCCCGGAGAATCACCGTTCCGGCCGCCATGTCCCACGGCTGCAGCTTCAGCTCCCAGAAGCCGTCGAATCGACCGGCGGCGACATAGCACAGGTCGAGCGCGGCCGTGCCCGTGCGCCGCAGCCCTTGCGCGCGCAACGCGAATCGGGCGAAGTGATCCAAATTGTTGGCCGGCGTGTCCCGGATGTCGTAGGCAAAGCCCGTGACGAGCAGGGCCTGATCGAGCCGTTGCACGGCGGAAACATGAATGCGGGCGCCGTTCAGGTACGCGCCCTGTCCGGCCACGGCCGTGAACAGCTCGTCTCTCGTCGGATCGTACACCACTCCCAGCAGACACTGTCCCTCGTATTCCAGGCCGATCGACACGCAGTAGGCGGGGTACCCGTGCGCGAAGTTCGTGGTTCCGTCCAATGGATCGATGATCCACTGAAACGGAGAATGGTCGCCGATCTGTCGTCCTCGCTCTTCGGCAAACACCCGGTGCGAGGGGTGGGCGGCCTTGATGCAATCGACGATCGCCTGCTCGGCCCGGTGGTCTGCATCGGTCACCAGGTTCACGACGTTCTTGTATTCGATCCGAAAGCCCGAGCGCGCATGCTGCTCCAGGATCGCACCGGCCTTCCGGGCCGCTTCCACAGCTATGGTCTTGAGGCTGTCGCAAAAGGAGGCAGAGAGGGGAAGTAGCGCGTCGCTCATCGTGCCCTGATCATATCACGGAACGACTGCAGGGACGCCGGCGCGGGCGATTGCCGGTCGAGTTCGGGAGAATCATCGAGAAGCCGAGTCCAAGATTCCGGACCCGTGGTTGCGTGAGGCTCTTCCGACATTGACTCATAACCATTTGAAAAAGTGCATTTGATGAACTATAAGCCTTATTGAGCAAGGCTTTTCTTGCTCTTAAATGCATACTAGATTCATGAGCATGTTGGATGATCGATGAATATGTTTGAGACTTATAATGTTTTTAATTGACAAATATGCAAAGCAATGCTACAAAGCAAGCATGCTTCCGAGAGGTGGGGCTTGTGGAAGAACTGACAGACATTCTGGTCGGTCTGGAGCAGCGAATCAGCGCCTATCGCAACCGCCTGCAGGAGTTGGAGAAAAAACGCCGACGCCTCGATGAAGAAATTGCGACGATCAAAAAGTATCTTGAACTCGCCGAGACTCTCTACCGGGTGGAAGCCGACAAAGCAAAGCTCGCCAGCCTTTCCAGCCAAATCATCACCGATGAGAAAGGGGCCCGTCCGCTTCCGGTCACGGACGTTACGGATCAATCTCGGGAGATCCTGCTGGGCCGCACCAAGTACGTCGGGAAAAGCGTGCCCGAGGCCGCCTATCAGATTCTCCGCGAAGCCAATCGGGCGATGCACGCGAAGGAATTGTTGCAACGTCTTGTCGAGGGTGGATTGCAAATCAAAGGGAAAACGCCGCTGACGTCGGTCGCGACATCATTGAAGCGCGATAAGCGGTTCAGAAAAGTGGGTCCCAACACATTTGAGGCGCTGGAAATCCCTCTGACCGAAGCCGTGTAAGCTAACGTCGGTGGGGTCGTGTTTCTAATCGCGAAGGGAGGTGAGAGTCTTGGCGACGAAGAAGGCAGCGAAGAAGAAGAAGAAGTAACCCCGCCTCGGTTCAACGCCGGGGGTGAGGCCACTTGCCTCCGGCGTTTTTTTTCCTCGCCACGATCGCCTCTTCACGACGGTTTCTAAGAGCGTTGAGCTCACTCCGCACCATGAAAAATCCCCTCCCCGAGACCCTCCCCCTTGAAGGGGGAGGGGAGGGTGGGGGTGAAGCCGACGGCTGAGAGCTGACCGCTGACGGCTTTTCCTACACGGTCCCCATGAGCGATGGCTCACTCACGCACGATGAACATCATGAGCGGGCGAGAGGAAAGAGGCTTGGGGCAAGAGGGGAAGAGACTCCGACCTCTAGCCCAGGGCCTCTGGCCCCGCGCCCATTTTCAAAGGATGAAGGGAGATTATTGGACGGTCGAGGCGTGCATGGCCAGGCCATAGGCCGACCGAGGGACGTTGACGACGGGGCGGGAAGCGGAGGCGGCGCTGCCCTCGTACAGGTTCAGTAACACCCATTTGTCGGGCTGCTGAAGAATGTGTTCCACGAGCTTGGTATGGAGGGCATGTCCGGACCGTTCGGCGATCAGATGGCCGATGAACGGAACGCCCAGCAAGGCGATGTCTCCGATCAAATCGAGCACTTTGTGTCGAACGAATTCATCCTGATACCGGAGACCGGAGGTGTTCAGGACCCCGTCGCGGGTCAGGACGATCGTGTTGTCGAGCGAACCGCCTTTGGCGAGGCCTCTCGACCAGAGCGCTTCGACTTCGTGCAGGAAGCCAAAAGTCCTGGCGTCGGCGATGTCCCGCTCGAACGCCGAGACGGAATGGTCGTAACTGTAACTCTGCGTCTGAATCAGAGGATGGCTGTACTGAATGGAGTACGTGATCCGCGGCGTCGAGCTGGGCTCGATTCTGATCCGCTTCGATCCGTCAACGACCTCGATCGGTTGGGTGATCTTTAAGAACGGCTGAGGACGGTGTTGCGGGATAATCCCCGCCGCTCGGACCATCTGCACAAAGGGTCCGGCGCTGCCGTCCATCACCGGCACCTCTCCGGCGTCTAGTTCAACATAGACATTATCGACTTCCAGGCCGGCGAGCGCGGCGAGGATATGCTCGATGGTCTTGACCTGGGAGCCCTGACCGCTGATCGCCGTGCAGAGTTCGGTCGAGGCGAGGTTCTCGACCGAAGCGCCGAGCGCGATATGAGAAGACCCGTTCCGAACAAGGAAGACGGTACCCGTGTCCGGCGGCGCCGGGCGAAGGGTGAGCGTGACAGGCTGACCGGTGTGAAGGCCCACTCCTGAGCAGGCAACCGTATCCGCGATCGTGTGCTGAGAACGCATTGGATCTGAACGCCCCTATGAAGACCGGGAAAGGAAAAAGCAACGGGCATGCCATAGCGGTAGGCTCTCGAAAACTCCATAACGCCATGAAACTATTTGCTGTTTCGTTCAGGCGGGATAAATGGTCTTGTTGTAAAAAACTCACACGTGTGGCTTTTTCACGAGGAATTCTTGATGTCTGCGCCTCACGGCCTCGGTTCGAGTTCGATGAGCCCCTTCCGGATCGCCAGGATCGCAGCCTGTGTGCGATCGTAGACTTGGAGCTTGTGAAAGATATTCCGCACGTGGTTCTTGACCGTCTTCTCGCTCAAGTCCAGGCTGTTGGCGATCTCTTTATTCGTCTTCCCGTCCGCGACGAGCCGCAGCACGGTGATCTCCCGTTCCGTTAAATCGTGTTCCACCCACCCCGGCTTTTTCCCCTTCTTCTGCGCCATCAAGGAGAACTCCGCGAGGATCTTGCTGGCGACCGACGGGTGAATCAGCGATTCGCCGCGATAGATGGCGCGGATGGCTGCCACGATCTGGGACGACTCCGAGTCTTTCAGGAGATAGCCGGTCGCGCCGGCGCGAACCAGGTCGAAGATGTATTGCTGTTCCTCGTACATGGTCAGCGCGACGATTCCCATGTGCGGGAACTCGCGCTTGATCTGTCTCGTGGCCTCCACGCCGCCCATTCTGGGCATGCTGACGTCCATCAGGATCACGTCCGGAAGCAAGGCCCGGGCCTTTTCGATCGCCTCGATCCCGTCCTGGGCCTCCCCGACGACTTGAATGTCCTCTTTCGTCTTGAGGATGGCGGCGAGCCCTTCCCGCACCACGCGATGGTCGTCCGCGATCAGCACCTTAATTTTTTCCATACCGGGCCGCCTCCTTCTTCACGAGGGGGACGCGCACCTCCACCTGCGTTCCCCGGCCTTTCTTGGATTCGATCCTCGCTTCTCCCCCGACCAGCCGCGCCCGCTCCACGATGCCGCGGATGCCGAAATGGTCCCACTTCTCCGGATCGCGCGCAACGGCCTCCATGTCGAACCCGATCCCGTCGTCTGCGATCGTGACGGTCAACAGGTCGAGCCCAATGTCCAGGCGAACTTGGACACGGCCGGCCTTGGCGTGCTTTTGCACGTTGCTCAACGCTTCCTGCACGATCCGGAACAGAAAGATTTTGGTCCGCGGAAAGAGGAGATTTTCATCCCCGCTGAGCGAGAACTCGGTCTTGATGTGGTACTGCGTTTCATAAGACCTCAGGTAATTCGTCAGCGCCGGCATCAACTCCATTTTGTCGTAGTGCACTGGGCGGAGGTTGAAGATCACCTGGCGGGCTTCCTGAATGGCCAACTTGAGTTGGGACTTGGTCTCGCGCAGCGTCGCCTGACAGGCTTTCGGGTCCTTGCGCAGGAGTTCCTGGCACAGGGCGAGTTTGAAGTTCACGCCGGCCAGGCTCTGGACTAGGCCGTCGTGAATTTCGCAGGCGATGCGTGTTCGCTCCTCCGTCACCGCCGCCCCGGCCTCCTTCACGTAGAGCCGGTACAGGGATTGATACTTCGCGAGGGTTTTTTCGATTTCGGCCGTCGCCCGAATGCGGGCTTCGATGAGCTGCCACATGAACTTGGCGCTGGCTCCGCCGATGACGGCTACGCCCCTGCGGTGAAACTCCTGAAGCGTCCGCTCGACGTCGAGATTGCCCGTGACGTCGATGATCAGATCAACCCGTTCCATGTCGAGCAAATCGCGATAGTCGCGCGTGACGGGGATGCGTAATCGCTTGGCCAGGCCGAGGCCGGGCGCACGGGGATCGATCTCCGCGACGCCCACGATTTGCACCAATGGGTCCGTCGCGAAGATCTCCATCAGCGCCATCCCGCCTCGCCCGGCACCGATGATGGCGACATGCGTGGCTCCGGCGGCGCGGCGTTTCGGGCCGCGGATCGGTTTCGTCCGTGATCGTCTGAGAGGCACGGTCGGCATGCTCGGTGTCGGCGGCGCCGGTCGTCAAACCGGGCGACCCTCTCCATCCCACGCGCGGACCGCCGCGTCGGGAGTGAGACTCGCCCGTGACCGGGTACAGGCGTCGTGAAAGTGAAACAGAGGCGTGCCGGAACGAGACGGGCGCCGGGCTACTTGTCTCGCCGCTGTTGGGCCAGCGCTTTCAGTTCATCCATGAACTGGTCGATGTCCTTGAACTCGCGATACACCGACGCGAAGCGGACGTAGGCGATCTGGTCAAGCTGATGCAGCTCTTTCATGACTTCTTCGCCGATGGTCCGGCTCTGGATCTCGCTCTCGCCCATCTCCTGAAAGCGCTTTTCGATCCGGTCCGTGACCGCTTCGAGCGTCGCGGTGCTGATCGGGCGCTTTTCACAGGCCTTCTTCAGACCCGCCAGGATCTTCGATCGGTCGAAGGGCTCCCGGCGCCCGTCCTTCTTGACGACGACGGGTAGGCTCTCCTCGACGCGCTCGTACGTGGTGTAGCGGCGTTTGCAGGAGAGGCATTCGCGGCGCCGGCGGATGACCTCGCCCTCTTTCGCCATCCGCGAGTCGACGACCTTATCCTCGAGCTCGTCGCAGAACGGACATTTCACAGGCGGCCAACCTACTCACGCGGGGGACGATTCGTAGGAATAGAAGATGGGGAATCGGTCGCACAACGCCTTCGCCTGGGCGCGCACATCCGTGTGCGCCTGCGTGTCGTGAGGGCGTTGGAGCACCCGGTCGATCAAGGAGACGATCTCGCCCATCTCCCGTTCCCGCATCCCTCGGGTCGAGACGATCGGCGTTCCCAGGCGAATGCCGCTCGCCACCGCCGGCGGCTTTTCGTCGTAGGGAACGGCGTTCTTGTTGACGATGATGCCGGCCGCATCCAGCGCGGTCTCGGCTTCCTTCCCGGTGATCCCTTTGCTCGTCAGGTTCACCAGCATAAGGTGTGTGTCCGTGCCCCCCGACACGATCCGATACCCGCGGTCCATCAGGCCTTGGGCCAGGGCACGCGCGTTGGCCAGCACCTGCCGCTGGTACAGCTTGAAACCGGGCGACAGTGCTTCTTTCAGAGCCACGGCCTTGGCGGCGATGACGTGCATCAGCGGGCCGCCCTGCAGCCCCGGGAACACGATCTTGTCCACGGCCTTGGCGTGCTCCGCCTTGCACATGACGATGCCGCCGCGCGGCCCGCGCAGGGTCTTGTGGGTCGTGGTCGTCACGAAGTCGGCGTAGGGGACGGGGTTGGGATGCAACCCCGCGGCGATGAGGCCGGCGATGTGGGCGATATCGACCATCAGATAGGCGCCGACGGACTGCGCGATCTGCTGAAAGCGGGGGAAATCGAGCGTGCGGGCATAGGCGCTGGCCCCCACCACCACCATGCGCGGACGACAGTCTTCGGCGATCCGCTGAACCGCGTCGTAATCGATCGTTTCGGTCTCGCGATCGACGCCGTAGGAGAAGGCCCTGAAGAGGGTGCCGGAAAAATTGACGCGGCTCCCGTGCGTGAGATGGCCGCCCTGCGCGAGGTCCATCCCGAGGATCGCATCGCCCGGCTTCAGCACGGCGAGGTAGGCGGCCATGTTGGCCTGCGAGCCGGAATGGGGCTGCACGTTGACGTGCTCCGCGCCGAAGATTTGCTTCGCCCGCTGGATCGCCAGCTCCTCGACCGTATCCACGTGCTGGCAGCCCCCGTAGTAGCGCTTGCGGGGATACCCCTCGGCGTACTTGTTGGTCATGAGGCAGCCCTGGGCCGCCAAGACCGCCGGACTGGCGAAGTTTTCCGACGCGATCAACAGGAGCTTCTCGCGCTGGCGCTGTTCCTCAGCGCGGATGGCCTCGTACACGTCGAGGTCCGTCACTTTCAGAGCATCCATCGAGCCGATCGCGTCACTCATGTTACGCCTCCGCCCCTTTCTTGGACGTCTCGGTGATCCGGTGTGTCACGGTGAATCGCTCCCGGGCGGGTCCCCGGCTTACTCCTTGGCGGAAGCCTCCGGCTCCTGCTTTTTCACGACTTGAACGGTCACGCTGGCGGTGATGTCGCGCGGCAGCTTCACGGGAACGGTGAACGTGCCGAGCTCCTTGATCGGCTGGGGCAATTGGATTTTCCGGCGGTCGACGGTGAAGCCCTGTTCGGCCAGGCCCTCCGCGATATCTTTCGCGGTCACGGACCCGAACATCTTGTCGTCCTTGCCGACCTGGGCGGTGACGGTGAGCGAGACGGCGGAGATCTTTTTCGCCAGAGCTTCGATCTCCAGTCTCTCTTTCTTCGCCTTTTCCGCCATCATGCGCTTCGCATGTTCAAAGGCCTTGACGTTGCGGCTGTTCGCCTCGAGCGCCTTCCGGCGCGGCAGGAGATAGTTGCGCGCAAATCCGTCCGAGACATCGATCAGATCACCCAGATGGCCGATTCCTTCGAGCGTTTCCTGGAGAATCACTTTCATGACCCTAACTCCTTCTGTTGGAAAGGAAAAAAGAATACTGACCGGACGACGAAAAGTCAATTCGCGTTGATGGCGCGCGATGATGTCGAGCGACATGCAGAAATCTCGTGTTCTCTTTCGATCATCGCCGCCGCCCGCACCACGGCGCGCGGCACATGATCTTCGCCGCTCGGCCCACCTGGACAGGTCAGTCGGCACATCATTAAGATACGACGGAACCGAGAGGAGGACATGCCCGCATGAAGGTCCGGGAACTGCTCGACGACTTTGCCGCTAAGCTTGAGAGGGAACGGGCACGAGCCGCGACCACGGGATGGGACGCCCCGGTGTCCCTCGCGAACGGCCGGTTGTGCGCCACGGTGGGCAACCTCTCCCTGTACGAGTTCGAGTCCGCCCAGGCCACGGCCCTGGCTGAAGATTGGCCCGTCACGATCGTGCCGCCCGATGAGGCCGAGCCGACGGAAGGCATCGTGCTGGGGTATCGCGGGAATCGGCTGATGGTGCAGACATTCGACGCCTTAGGCCAAATCGTGTCTTCCGCGACGCTGGTTCCCGACGCCTCGGGCTTTCTCGAGACCGCCTCTCGCCGTCTGGCCGACATGGCGGCCAAGGCCGATACCTACACGCTCGGCGCCGCGGAGCGGTTGTTGCCTTGGCTGGCGCCGGGTCAGCCGGCGAATGGACAGACGCCGCTTCCCACTGCGTCCGCCTCCGTGCTCACGACCCTCTGGACCGAAGAGGTGACCGCCCGCCGGCAGAGACTCGCCGCGCTGGCGGTGGAGTTGGTCCGCTTGAACAAGCGCCTCCTCCTCGTCAGCCCGAACCACGCCGCGGCGGACCAGGTGTTCGGCCTGATCGCCAGGGCGATGAAAGGAGCCGGGCTGCCCTATAGGAGCCACTTGTGCCGGTATGAATTGCCGCTCGAACGCGAGGTCGCCGGCATCGCGCTGCAGGAACTGGGCTTCGAGGCGCAGATGCACCAGTTCTATGCCAAGTCGAGGGCCGACAAGGCGGCGCTGCGCAAAAAATACGAACGCTTTCGGGAGCTCAGTCCGCTCCTGGCCTACAAGGCGCAGAAGCAGCGCGATCTGGACGAGGTCAAGCTGCTGGAATGGCGCCTGCTGACGCAGCTCACCGAATTGCAGGACAAGATCAAGGAGATCGATGCGACGGTCTCGGTGTACGAGTCGCTGCCGATCTGGAAACGACTGGGGATGCAGGCCGTCGGGAAAAATCTCGAATCGCTGGCCGAATACCGGAGACTCTATGACCAGCAGGCGCAAGGCCTCCGACGCGAGCTCGACGTCGCCAAGCGCCGGATCGAGGAACTGGCGCCGGAAGCGGCCGTGCCGAAAGACCTCCGTCCCGAGTTCGAGGAGCTGAAGGCGGAAGTCAAACGGCTCGGGGGCACCAAGAAGATCAGGGAACTGCTGGCGGCGGAAGAAGGCACCAACCGCCAGGCCTTCATTCAGAACCGCCGTCTGGTCGCCACGACCGCCGCGCGCGTCGTGGCGGATCCGCTCTTCGGTCGCGTCCGCTTCGACGTGCTGCTGGCCGATGAAGCGCCCTGGATTCCCGGCGCCTTCCTGCTCGCCGCCGCCGGACTGGTCCGCGAGCGCATCATTTTGAGCGGCGATACCCGCGACATCGCCGCCGCCGGCTGTTGGACGGCGTCGGATGAGATGATTCGCTGGGGACGGCAAGCGCAGCCGTCGTCCGCTTGACGCCGCGTCCGCGAATTCGGGATAATTCGCTCCCCGATAAACGTGCCGAAGTGGCGGAACTGGCAGACGCACTAGATTCAGGGTCTAGCGCCCGCAAGGGTGTCCGGGTTCAAATCCCGGCTTCGGCACCAAACAAAGCTCGCCCGTACCGTGGGTTGGTTATCGGTGTATCCTATCCGGCGCCCACGGAGAAACACCTCAACCGGCTTTCCTTTCGGTAGTGGCCAGGGCGCCGGAGTGCGCCATGACCGCACAGTCCGCTCGTCCAGCCGCCAAGCTGCCCATCGGCATCCCAGGACTGCCCCCCTCGTGTTGGCTCCCCTCCGCTCCGCCCACGCGTCACGTGGTTGCCGGCCTCCATCACCGGACGCTTCCGCGAGTGACCTCGGATGTCACAGGCTCGTGAGAGACTGGGGGTATCTCCCGGACCTTGGAGGCCGCGGGAGCGACGACTCGCGCGGCACCCGGTCTCAGTCGTCCGGTGCTTCCCGGCACGGAGCATGAAACCCAGTTGGTACGCCGGATGGGCGGATGCGTCGAGCGCATGACCGAGCATGAAGAAATCCTGGGAATTCCCCAAAAGCCTTATCGAGCTCTTGTGCGATTTCCGGTAAACTGGCGCCACTCAGTGGTCGGCCGTTTCGTGCGGAAGAGCATGCGTCCTTGTTTCCTTCGTACCTGCGAGTGACTGAAACCGGAAATGTCTATGGCGCGGCTTCTTGAAGAGCTCACGCCGGGCGTTTCGGTCAAGGCATCCTGCTCGACCAGAGGGTTACCGCCATGGCAGCTCACTGGAACGGGAGCAGCATGGTGAAAGTTACGTACAGAGATGCCACGGGTCGCCTCGGAGGTGGTGTCAGTGTTGAGGACCGGGTTACGAAGTGGAATCGAAAGTGTCCGAGAACGGTCGGCGCGTCTGCATCGAGGCAAAGGAAGTGACCAAGGGCGCCCGCTGGTCTCCAGCCGCACAAAAACGCAATTCGACGCAATGACAACGCAATTCCGGCACAATGTGTCATCTAAGGTGTTGAAGAACAAGAGGATGCTCTCTGAGATTCAAGAAGGCTTTTGCGCAAAAGGGGGGTGATCTGGCCTGATCCTTTCTTGCTGAAGAGGCCGGAGACTGGGCCGCACGCGGGAGCCCGGTATCCTGGCCGGGGATAAGCCCATGCCGCAGATTTTTGACAACATCGAGCTGAAACTGTTCGACGGCCTGTGCAAGGTGTTGCCGGGTGCCGAAGCCGGTGCGTTCTGCGTCGGGTATCTGAATCTTCGCGGCTGGGGCCAGGTGGCCGATCTCGTCGAAAGCTTGCCGGGGGGCGAGCCGTTCGAGGAGAAAATGGGGCGGCTCGTAGCCAAGCTTCGCGAGCAGCAGGCCGAGGCCGCGAAGCTAGATGCTGCCATTGCCGTCAACTTGAAAGAGCTGGGGTATGGCGGGTAAGCACGGAACGTCAGGATTGGCTATCTTGGAGCGAATCGAACCCCTGATTCATGACATTCGCGACGAAAAAGTCATCCTGGATGTGGATTTGGCGAGAATTTATGGCGTAGCCACTCGTGTCCTCAATCAGGCCGTCCGCCGCAACCTGGAGAAATTCCCGCCCGACTTCCTCCTGCGGCTGAGCTCAGCGGAGGTGAAACGACTGAACCGATCACAAGTTGTGATCGGTTCGCAGAAGCACCGGAACCCGCGCTACCGGCCCTATGCGTTCACCGAGCACGAGGCCATCATGGCCGCCAATATCCTGAACAGCCCACGGGCCGTGCAGATGAGTGTCTACGTTGTGCGCGCCTTCATCGCGATGCGGCGCACACTTGTCGACACCCGCGAACAAGCCCGCAAACTGGCTGCCCTGGAGAAAGAACTCAAAGAACGTCTCGACGTCCATGAGTCAGCCATCGTGACGATCCTCCAGCGCGTCATGGACATCATCGATCCGCCTCTGCAACCTGAACCGCCCCATAAGCAGATCGGCTTTCACACAAAAGGAACCAAAGGAGACGAATCGCGCGCGAAGCAGAGGCTCCGATGAGACGGCTCACGAAGACATTATGCGGGCAGCAGGCCAAGGCCGAGGCGTTCGTTATTTGCTCTCCCAGCCTTTCTCTCGCTTTCTGGGTAAGGCTGGAGTATACACGCGCAGGAAGGGATTGGACCGGGAGCAGAACAAATCTTTCCTGCTCAAGCACCGGCAAGATGCCTACCCGGAAGGTTGCGCCATGGCGGAGTTGCAACAGGCCGTTCTAGCCGTCTCGCGAGCGCACATCAAACGACTCATGGATGAGCTGCGTCGCGAAGGAAAGACCCGGCTGCAAGGGCAGCGCCGCTGGGCAAAGTGGTTTGCGGTGAGCCGTTCCTATGGCTCAAAGTAAGACGCCGAGGAGCCATAGCGTGAGCCATAGCTATGCTGCGAGAGCGTAATCATGCGTCCAGATGCAAGCGGAAAGGCCTATGGCTCATGCGCAATCGAACGCAATAAGAGCGCAATTCGACGCAATGTGTCTACGAAGTTGTCGAAGAACAAGACGCTCGGGCCGCACGCGGGAGCCCGGTATCCTGGCCGGGGATAAGCCCATGCCGCAGATTTTTGACAACATCGAGCTGAAGCTGTTCGACGGCCTGTGCAAGGCGTCGCCAAGTGGGATGGAAGTTCCCTCTGCATGGGCATCTCAGCTCGACCGATTGAAAAAACTTGGCTGACCATGTAACCACGGGACACGAGAGACACCATGGGCAAACGAAAGGAATCGCCGAACCAATCCTCAAACAAACGGCCGATTGAATCGTACGAGCATCGGGACAAGCAGCGTGTCAACAACCCGCCCGTGGGCTTGGTGACGCCGGACACGGACCCGGACGCCGGGCAGAAGAAAAAGGCCTACGCCTATGATCCGCACCTCGACCCGCAGCTTGTCTGGGCCGGCAAGGCCGAGCACACCTCTTTCGAGGTGCCGACGGTCTCGCTCCACGTCCACGAGCGCATCGACCCGCGCACCATCATCGAGGCGGTCAAGAAGAAAAACGGCAGCGACCCGCAGATGGGGCTATTCGACACCGAGCGCACCGAGCCGCTGCGCCACGCGGTGGAGTTCTACCAGCACAAGCACGGCTGGTCGAACCGTCTGATCGCGGGCGATTCGCTGCTGGTGATGAACTCGCTGCTGGAACAGGAGGGCATGGCGGGCAAGGTGCAGATGATCTACATGGACCCGCCTTACGGCATCCGCTATGGCTCCAACTTCCAGCCCTTCGTCAACAAGCGCGACGTGAAGGATGGCAAGGACGAGGACCTGACCGCCGAGCCGGAGCAGATCCGCGCGTTTCGCGACACCTGGGAACTGGGCATCCACTCCTACCTGACCTACGTGCGCGACCGGCTGCTGCTGGCGCGGGAACTGCTAACCGAGAGCGGCAGCGTCTTCGTGCAGATCAGCGATGAGAACGTGCACCACGTCCGGGAACTGATGGACGAGGTGTTCGGGGCAGGGAACTTTGTTTCCCAGATTTACTTTGCGACAACCAGTGGGTTTGCATCTTCGGCGCTAAGTCGAGTCGGGGATTTTTTGGTTTGGTATGCACGAGACAAGGCGCAACTCAAGTATCGACAGTTGTTCT